>Ga0105243_10000110_pt1 | contig 93759 bp, 87 predicted proteins | sample KBSM34metaG_FD_81525 | JGI IMG/M metagenome (GOLD analysis project Ga0105243, IMG submission 81525) | Miscanthus rhizosphere microbial communities from Kellogg Biological Station, Michigan, USA - KBS M3-4 metaG | ecosystem: Host-associated > Plants > Roots > Rhizosphere > Soil | place... | reverse complement strand
GTCTATCTCCTCAACGTCCACGTCCCCGCGCTGCGGCGGACGTTCAACGCGGCGGTCGAGTTCAAGAACTTCATCAAGGACGGCGAGGCGACCGGGACGGTGCCGGCCTTGCCGGGGACGGCGGCCTTGCCAGCCGCGCCGGAACCGGTGCCGCCGGGCGTGCTGACCCGCCTGCGGAGGCTGGTGCAGAACCTCAAGACGCGCCCCGGCTACACCGAGGTGATCGGCCGCGATCTGGACATCGTGCGGCAGAGCGCGGTCCGTCCGCCGGACGCGCCGACGCTGGCCCTGGCGAGCGCGGTGGCGGGCGCGGTGACCATCGGCTGGAACAAGGCGGGCTGGAGCGGCGTGCGGTTCCAAAGCCGCGCCAAGGGCGGCGAGTGGACGGACATCGGCGTCGACCTGCACAGCCCGTTCGTCGACGCCCGGCCGCTGGCGACGCCGTTCCAACCGGAAGGCCGGGAATACCGTGCGAGCTACCTCGACGGCGACACCCCGCAAGCGACCTTCAGCCAGGTGCTGGAAGTGATCGTGGGGCCGTGAAGCGCGGGAGTTTGTCGGGTCCCTGTTTGGTTTTGAAGAGAACCACGGATGGACGCGGATGAACGGGATCCAGGGCTTCTCAAAACCACGAAACACACGAAAGAGCACGAAATCAGAACCTTTCGTGGCCTTTCGTGACTTTCGTGGTTCTTCCCCGAAACGAGCGTGGAAGCGGCGGCCGGAGGTTGCCCGGATCCCTCCGGGATGAAGAATCTTCCTTTTGCGTCTTCTTGCGCCTTTTCGCGGCTGAAGCTCACTCTTTGTTTCCGTGGAACGGGCCGGAGCTTTGACGTCCGATCTTGGCAAGCGCGGCGGGGCGCGGTTTGCTCGGCGGGTGGAAGCGATCCGGATCCGCGGGGCGAGGCAGCACAACCTGCGCAACATTGACGTCGACATCCCGCGCGGGAAGCTGGTGGTGATCACCGGGCCGAGCGGGTCGGGCAAATCGTCGCTGGCGTTCCACACGCTCTATGCCGAAGGCCAGCGGCGCTACGTCGAGTCGCTCTCGGCCTACGCGCGGCAGTTTCTCGACCAGCTGGAGAAGCCGGATGTCGATGCGATCGAGGGGCTGAGCCCGGCGATCGCGATCGAGCAGCGGAGCGGCGGGCTGAACCCGCGCTCGACGGTGGCGACGGCGACCGAGATCTACGATTACCTGCGCGTGCTGTGGGCGGCGGCGGGCGTGCCGCACGATCCGGTGACGGGCGAACGGCTGCGCCGGATGACGCCGGCGGACATCGTCGCGGCGCTTGCCGCGTTGCCCGAGGGCAGCCGGGTGATCCTGTTGGCGCCGGTGCCGAAGGACGAACCGGCGGAGCGTTTGCTCGCCGATTTGCAGCGGCAGGGGTTCGTGCGGGTGCGGGTGGACGGCGAGGTGCTGGAGCTCGACGAGGCGGCGGCGAAATGGCCGGAGCAGCCGGCGGCGGTCGAGGTGGTGGTCGACCGCTTCGTCGTTCGGCCGGGCGGCGAGGCGCGGCTGGCGGATTCGGTCGAAACCGCGTTGAAAATCTGCGGCGCGGAGGCGCGGGCGGCGTGGCAGGAACCCGGGGCCGGCGAATGGCGCGAGCTGGCGTTTCAAACGAGCTACCGCAATCCGTCGACCGGCACGGTGTTGGAGGAGCTTTCGCCGAGGCATTTTTCGTTCAACTCGCACCTCGGCGCGTGCGAGGCCTGCGAAGGGATCGGGACCGAGACGTTCTGCGATCCGGCGCTGCTGGCGGGCGACCCGTCCAAGCCGGTGGCGTCGGGCGGCGTCCGCGGGTGGTGGGCGGACGGTTCGCCGCGCCACGGGCAGTTCAAGCGCGAGGCGGCGGCGATCTGGCGGATGTTCGGGCTGGCTGACGGCGCGACGCCGGGCGAGTGGCCGGACGAGGCGCTGTCGTTGTTGTTCGAGGGCGGCACGGTCGAAACGGGCTGGAAAGCGGGCAAGGAGAAGCGCCCGGAGCGGAAGGCGTTCGAGGGCTTGTGCCGGGAGGCGGAGCGGCGTTACCGCGAGGCGAAGACCGATCCGACGCGGCGGAAATTTTCCCGCGTGATGGCGCACCGCGCGTGCCGGGCGTGCGCGGGCAGGCGGCTGAAGCCACAGTGGCTGGCGGTGCGGATCGAGGGTGCCGGCGGGCGTTGGCACGGCATCCAGGATTTCTGCGGGCTGCCGGTGGAGGAGGCGCTGCGGTGGCTCGACGGCCTCGCGCTCGAGCCGGCGAAGGCGGACGTCTGCCGCCGGCTGGCGGAGGATGTGCGGACGCGGCTGAGGTTTTTGGACGAGGTCGGGCTCGGCTACCTCGGGCTGGACCGGGCGAGCGGCACGCTTTCCGGCGGCGAGGCGCAGCGGATCCGGCTGGCGACCCAGCTCGGCGCGGGGCTGTCCGGCGTGCTCTACGTGCTCGACGAACCGAGCATCGGCCTGCACGCGGCGGACACCGGACGGCTGATTTCCGCGCTGAAGCGTCTTCGGGATTTGGAAAACACCGTGGTGATCGTCGAGCACGACGAGGAGATCATCCGGGCGGCGGACCACGTCATCGATCTCGGTCCGGGCGCCGGGCGAGAGGGCGGGGCGATCATGGGACAGGGCGCGCCGGACGCGCTCGCGTCGCCCACCGGCCGGTGGTTGCGCGGCGAGGTGCCGCTGCCGGATCGCCCGCCGGCGGGCGGCTTGCCGTTGGAGCAAATCGTCATCCGCGGCGCGCGCGAGCACAACCTGCGGGGGCTCGACGTGGCGATCCCGCTCGGGCGGCTGGTGTGCCTGACCGGGCCGAGCGGCAGCGGCAAGTCGACCTTGGTCGACGCCATCCTGCGGCGCGCGCTCGCCCGCCATTTCCACGGCACGGGCGAATCGCCCGGCGCGCACGACCGGATCGACGGGTTGGAACACCTCGGGAAATTGGTCGTGGCCGACCAATCGCCGATCGGCCGCAGTCCGCGCTCGAATCCCGCGACTTTCCTCGGCGCGTTCGACCACATCCGCGATCTGTTCGCCAAGCTGCCGTTGTCCCGGCAGCGGGGCTACGACGCCGGGCGGTTCAGTTTCAACACGGCGGGCGGCCGCTGCGGACGGTGCGAGGGCGCGGGCCGCCTGCGCGTCGAAATGCACTTCCTGCCCGACGCCTGGGTGACCTGTCCCGCCTGCCAGGGGCGGCGCTTCAACCGCGAAACGCTGGAGGTGGCCTACAAGGGAAAATCGATTGCGGAGGTGCTCGATTTGTCCGCCGAGGAAGCGCGCGGGTTTTTCTCGGCGGTGCCGAAACTGCGGCACCTGCTGGAAATTCTGGCCGACCTCGGGCTGGGCTACCTCCGTCTCGGCCAGCCGGCGAACACGCTGTCCGGCGGCGAGGCGCAGCGCCTCAAGCTCGCGGTCGAACTGGCGAAACCACAGGCGCCGCACACGCTCTATCTGTTCGACGAGCCGACGACCGGCCTGCATTTCGGCGATGTCGCCCGGCTGCTCGACGCGTTGTTCCGGCTGCGCGACGCTGGGCACAGCGTGGTGGTGGTGGAGCACCAGCTCGACGTGATCGCGGCGGCGGACTGGGTGATCGACCTCGGCCCCGGCGGCGGGGCGAACGGCGGTTCGCTGGTGGCGGAGGGCCCGCCGCGGGCGCTGGCGGCGGATCCGGCGTCGGCCACCGGCGCGGCGCTGGCCCGGCATTTCGACCGCATTTTTTCAAACAAATCTTAAAGATCGCACCGCTCCATGGAGGAACCCCGCCCACTGGTGAATTCCGCTCCCGAACTCTCTCCCTCCGCGTCCGCCTGGCGCACGTGGCTGGAGGAAAACGCCCCCCGTCTGCTGCTTTTCGCCCGCCAGCAAACCCGCTCCAACGAGGACGCGCAGGACGTGCTGCAGGACGCGCTGGTCAAGCTGGTAGAGAAGATCCGCGAGGGCGAGTTCGTCGGCGGCCAGGAGGCCTGGATGCCTTATCTCTACACCGCGATCCGCCGGCTGGCGATCGACCTGAGCCGCCGCGACGACCGCCGCAAGCGGCGCGAGGACACGGTGGGCGAGGACCTCGGCGCCGAACTGTTGGAGGACTTCCATCCGTGGTTCGATGGCGACGCGTCCGACGAGGAAACGCGCGCCCAGCTGGAGGCGGGGCTGAAGGAGCTGCCGCAGAAATTCTCCGAAGTCATCGTCATGAAAATCTGGGGCGAACGCACGTTCGCGGAAATCGGCGATGCGCTCGGCATTTCTAAAAACACGGCGGCCTCGCGGTATCGCTACGGCCTTGAAGCACTGAAACGCAAACTCGGCGGCGCCCGCCGCAAAGGTGACCTCTGACACTTTCCGCCATGAAGCCAGAATTCCAAGATCTCGAAGACGCGCTTTCCGCGCTGCGCCCGGCTCCGGTTGACGCCGAGCTGCTCGCGCGCTTGGAGGCGGCGATGAACGGCAGCCTCGACCTGCCGACGATCGAGGGCGCCCGCGTCGAGGCGAAGCTGCGGGAGGCGAAGCCCGCCGCGCTGCCCGCCGGACTGATGGCCTCGCTCGAACGCAGCGTGGCTTCCACGCCGTTTCCGCTGGATGACACCATCGTGCTCTTCACCCAACGGACGAAGGCCCGCGGGTTCAACCGCCGCTACCGCCCGGTGGCCGCCGCCGCGGCGGTCGCCTGCCTCGGCGCGCTGGCGGCCCTGTTCATGCCGGTGGGGAAAACCGGCCGAACGCCATCCGTCGCGGAGACCCGTCCGGCGGAGATCACACCCGTCAGCCGCGTCGGCTACGTGCCCGCGTCGTTCGGCCGCGGCGTCCAGGACGCGAGCGACGAGGGGGTCGTCTGGAAGGACGGCAGGCCGCACCGCATGGTGAAGGTCGTCTACAAGGAACTCGGCAGTTTCACCAACGCGGAGGGCAAGAAGGTGGACGTCGAACAACCGCGCGTCGAATACATCCTCGTCCCGGAAAAAGTCGACTAACCGCGGACAATCCGCCCGGACTACTACGCTTATCGTGTGTTAACGATGAAATCGAATCGCCTTTCGTTTCCCCTCGGTGCCGCGCTCGCGGCAGCCGCCTTGCCGGCCTTCGCGATCGAACCTCCGGCGGGAGCGTCCGCCCCGCCGCCGCCACCCGCCGCCGCACCCGTTCCGGCCCCCGCGCCGCTGCCGCCGCCGGCGGAGCAGGCCAGGCCGCTGCCGGCCCGCCCGGGGCGTCCCGTTGAACTCCCGCAAGCCGCCTACCTCGGCGTCGGCGGATACCGCGTGCCGGAGCTGCTCGCGGTGCATCTCGGCCTGAAGGACGGCGAGGGACTCGTGGTCGGCTCGCTCGATCCCGCCGGCCCGGCCGCGACCGCGGGTCTGGCGCAGAACGACGTGCTGCTGCGGATCGACGGCGCCACGGTGGGGTCCCGCGAGGACCTGACCCGCGCGGTGCTCGCCAAGAAGCCGGGCGACGGGGTGAAGATCGATTTCATCCACGCCGGCAAGCCGGGCGACCTCACGGTGACGCTCGGCACGCGGCCGGACGGTCCGGTCGCCTCCAGCCCGTCGGGCGCGCCGCTCGATCGCATGCTGCAACGGCTGCCGCAGGACCAGGCGCGGCGCATTCGCGAGTCCATCGAGCAAAGCCTGCGCGATACGGACGGAGCGGGGCATTCGCCGGACGTGGCGGAGCCGCATTTCGACGACGCGATCGAGGAGATGCGCAAGCGCGCCGAAAAATTGTTCGAAGGCGCGGCGGAAGCCGTGCCCGGCAACGAGGCCGGTTTTTCCAATGTCAGCTCGTTCCGGTTGCTCGACGACCAAGGTTCGGTCGAGCTCAAGTCCCGCAACGGCGGCAAGGAGGTCCGCGTGCTCGATAAGGCGGGCAAGGAGGTCTGGTCCGGTCCCTGGAACAACGAGCAGGACAAGAGCGCCGCGCCGGCCGATGTGCGCGAGCGGGTCGAGCGGCTCAACGTCGACATGGACGGGCAGGGCAACAGCATCCACCTGAGGATGATCCCGAAGCCGGAAGGCCGCTGAAACCATTTCCAGAGGAGGCAAGGAACACACCCGCGTCCGGCTCGTCCGGCGCGGGTGTCGTTTCGCCCGGTCTCCGCATTTTCGATTCCGATGGCGCGCGTTCCATGTAGCGTTTCCCCCGTGACCGACGAGGTGATCATCGAGACGACGGACCTGCACCGCAGCTACCGTCTGGGCCGCAAGTTGATCGAGGTGCTGCACGGGATCGACCTGAAGATCCGCCGCGGCGAGCGCGTGTTCCTGTGCGGGCCGAGCGGCGCAGGCAAATCGACGCTGCTCTACACCCTGGCCGGACTGGAGCGTCCGCAGAGCGGCCGCGTCCACATCGACGGCACCGACCTCTATTCGCTGCGCGGCCGGGCGCAGGCTTTGTTCCGCAACGCGACCATCGGCTACGTGTTCCAGAACTACCTGCTGCTGCCCGAGCTCACCGCTTTGGAAAACGTGCTGGTGCCGGCGCTGATCGGCCGCCGCGACCGCCAGCAGGCCGCCCGCGAGGCGCTTGCAATGGTTGGTTTGGCCGAACGTGCGGACCATTTGCCCGCCGAGCTTTCGGGCGGCGAGCAGCAGCGCGTGGCGATCGCCCGCGCGCTGGTGAACGAGCCGAAGGTGCTGTTCGCCGACGAGCCGACCGGCAACCTCGACTCCCAGACCAGCGGCGAGATCATGGACATGCTGTTAGGGCTTTCGGCCGAAACGCACGTGACGCTGGTGGTGGTCACCCACGATGAATCGATCGCCAAGCGCGGCGACCGCACGCTGGTGATCCGCGACGGCACGATCCGCGGCTGACGCGTCGGCCGTTCGCCCGCGGAGCGGGGCGATTCAAGCGGGTGTTTGACACGGTTTCGCCGGCGGACTATCGCATGCTGGCGATGGATCGAACGCGTGTGCCCGATAGTGGTCCGAAATTGAAGCTCGTGATCGCGGCGGAGGAATTGTTCGCGCGGTACGGGCTGGAGGCGGTGTCGGTGCGCGACGTCACGAAACAGGCCGGCATGAACATCGCGTCGGTCAACTATCACTTCGGCAGCCGGGACGGTCTGGTGGCGGCGGTGATGCAGCGCCATCTGGTCCCGCTCTACGAGGAACGGCTGGTCCGGGCGAAGGCGGTGGAGCGGAATTTCGGAACGCTGGCGGCACCGTTGGAAGCCTGCGCCGAGGCGTGGCTGCGTCCGGTCCTTGAGCTGGCCGGGCGTGCGGCGATGCCGGAGGAACTGGCGTTGAAATTGCTCGGTCGGCTTTGCGGGGCGCACGACACGGATGTTCCGCCGCCAGTGGATGTGGCGGCGAAAGCGGCGCACGCGCGTTTCCAGCGCGTGCTGGCGAAGGCGGCGCCGGGGCTGTCCGGAGACGACCTCGGGTGGCGGCTGCAATTCGTGGAGGACGTGTGGTGTCGGGCGCTGGTGCGCGGGCCGACGGTGTCGGCCGAGGCGTTGTACGACCGGTTGGCTCGTTTCGCCGTGGCCGGATGGGGTGGCGGTGGGGCCAAGGGCGACTCGCCGCAGGCGACGTTCGATTTTTGATTTCTCCGAACCTCTGGTGTTCCGGGTAAATAAAAAGCCCGCCGGGAGCGGGCTCCAGGCGGGCGGAAGCAAATGGCTGCGCGGCTCAGGGCTGGGCTGGAACGTAGAGCTCCGAGCCTTTGGCGAGCAGGGTGTTCTGGGTGAGCGAGAGCCCGTTCAACTCGTTGAGGCGGTCGGGCGTCGTGCCGTGCTTGCTGGCGAAGCTGCCGTAGGTGATCTGGTCCTGGATGATGATCGAGCGGATGATCGGTCGGGCGCCGGGTGAAGCGGGTTTCGCCTCCGCTTTGGGTTCGCTTTTCGGCTCGTTCTTGGCCGTCGCCGGTGCCGGGGCGGTTGATGCGGGATTCGCGATGGTTTTGCTGGAGGACGCGGCTTCCTGCGGCTTGGCCTTGGTTTCCTGCGCCATTGGTTTGGCCGCGCTTTCCGGTTTCGCTTCGGCTTTGGCCGTTTCCGGCAGCTTCAAGGCCTGGCCGATGTGGAGGATGGTGGACGGCTTGAGCTCGTTCAGCTTGCAGAGCGTGTCGACGCTGACGCGGGTCTTGCGGGAAATGCGCTCCAAGGTGTCGCCCTTGACCACGGTGTAGGTCGGGGCGGAAGCTTTGGCGGGAGCGGCTTCGGGCTTGGCCGCGGCCGGCTCGGATGCCTTGGGCGCGGCGACGGGCTTGCCTTGCAAGCGGCCGTTCTCCTCCTCGAGCTGATGGATGCGGCGCTCCTGTTCGGCGCATCGTTCGCGCAGAAGTTCGAGTTCCGACTTCGCGAGGGCGGGGCCGCTAACGATCAGTGCCAAGGTTGCGGACATCCAACTTGCCTTCATGGTGAGGAGAAAATTTCAAAAAAAACAATTCAGCGCAAGTTGAATTCAGCTTTTCTTAAATAGTGAGGGCGAAAAGCCGACAATTTCATTCGATTCTCATCTTCCGCTTGCTCTCAGGGCGGGAAGTTTTCCATCTTCCGCCCGCAACGGCGGCTTGGCGGAATGGTAGACGCGCTCGACTCAAAATCGAGTTCCTCGTGAGTGTGGGTTCGAGTCCCACAGCCGCTATTTCTCATCTATTGATTTTGAACGAGTTGCGTTTGTGTTCTTCGAATGTTCTCGGAAGAACGCCGAAATAAGCGGCCGATTGGTCTTTGGTGCGCGCTTCGAGGTAGTGCCGGCGGATGATCTCCGGTGAGTTGTCCATTTCCAGCGCCACGGCGGCAATGTCGCCGGTCTCAGCTACACGATGGGAGCCGAATGAATGCCGCAGGCAGTTGGTTGGCCAGCCTTCGGCGCGCTGAAAGTGGGCGTCCATGAGCGCGCCGAGACGGCCCGTTTCGTGGTCGCTGGCCTGCTCGGGGATGACTTCGCCCTTGGCGGGCGGATCGATGGCGTCGAGCCAAGCGGCGAGGGTGTCAGAGATTGGCAGCAGCTTGCGGCGCCCGGTTTTGGATAGAGAGGGAGGAAGGTCGATCAACCGGCGGTCGCGATGCACCATGGACCAATCGAGCGGGAGCTTTTTGGGATGGCGAATTTCGCCGGAACGAAGTCCGGAGAACGCTGAGAGGGCTAGCCAGGGCAAAAACTCCGGGCTGACCTGCTCGAACAGGAAGCGGAGCTCCCCGACGCTGAGGATGCGCACGGCGTCTTTCTTGGAAACCTTGGGAACGGGTAGCTTCTCGGGCTCGGTGAGTTCGCCAAGGACGGGCAACCTCGACCGTGACGCGCTGGCCCTGCAGCTCGGCGACTCCATCAACTCACGCCTGATCGAAACCGGTGGCGTGCTCGAAATGACCGGACCTTCCCACCGCCTCAAGCCATGAAGCGCCGCACCCAACCGAACCACCCCGACCAGCTCTCGCTCTCGCTCGGTTTCATCCGACGGATTATTTGCGCGAGCGCGGAAGCAACTCGCCAAAATGGCGAATCCACAAAAACGAAAACTCGCCAAAATGGCGACACGGGCGAGGGCTCGGGCGATAAAGAAACGTTCGGGCAATCCCTTGTTAGTGAACGGAAACGCTACGGCTATACGCAGGAGGTCACCGCCGAAATTCTCCAGATCGGCAAGCGCACGCTGGAGCGTTGGGAAGCGGGTGAAATCGAACCGTGCAAGGCCGTGCAGACGGGTATGATTGCCACGCTGCGCGCGTCGAAGACCGCCCCCGGCAAGGCCAAGCTCGAAGAGGTGAAGAAGGCCCACCACCTCGATTGGGAGCAGGGGAAAGGCTGGCGCCTGCGCGTCACCGTCGACGTCGGCAAGAACGTCGGCAAGCGGATCTGCCTGCGCCTGGGCACCTACGTGCTTGAGGAGGCGATGCAGCGGAAACGGGTGATTCTCGTTGCTGGCCAAGCTGGGGCTCACGGTGCGGCAGAGATCACAGAAACGGATTACACATTAATTGAATAGCTTGTTCCGTAGTTTTTTATTTTCCTCGAGAAACTGCCATGGAACACCATCATATGCCTGAGAAGGGATCTCTTTTCGAATTACGTCTATTGCTTCGCGTTGCTTGGTGTCGAATGAGTAGATAACTAATCTAACGTTGGTTCCTGCGGGCCCAGCAGCTTCTTTATGCGCAAAGGTCCGAGGGGGGCAATGGTAGGTGCTCATGCCGTCGATAGATAAAATCAATGATCCAGCATGAATTTTATTTTCTTCCAATGACCCTCCTCGTGCCACCTCTATTATCTTGATGTATCCAGAGTCTGGGTCGGTATCCATGGTTGCGCCAATGCCTGCTAAAGTTCTAGCTATTACGTTGGGTGGTGTGGGAGCGCCGGGGTCTATTTTGTATCCGGGTTCAGGATGCCAGGTGTTTTTCGTGGCCGAAGAAATACAGTGAGGGTTGTCTGGGTGGCGTAGGCCTTCCTGCCAAGCGACCGTAAGAGTTTTTTTGTTTATCCAAACATACCCAGGTCGAGGATGCCAGTGGTCCTTGATAGCGGAGCCAACCAAGTTTGGCTCGAATGGATGACTTTTTCCGGGAGCCCATTGGGGCGGCGCAGGTATCGAAGGATTGTTGGGGAATGCTGCGTTACAAGAGTGTGTGCCCATGTCAGAAGCGAACATTCCCATAGCTTCGCCAGTGATGGGGCCAGCTTGCTTCTCTGCATAGGTCTCGACGCCTATCGCAATTACTTCATTGATTTGTTGGCACTCGGATTTGGTCTTGATAAGACCTATGTCTTTGGCGAATTTTACTGCCAGCTTTGTTTGTTCAAACCATGGGTGGTTTTTTACTATCACGGATCTTATTTCTAGGCCTTGAGGGCTGTCGGCCCACTTTCTGGCTTCTTTTATTATGATGTCTGATAGAATATCTTTCCCTTTATCTTTTATTGTGCTCCACGATAGGTTTTTGGACTCCTCTGCGAACATTTTTTTGAAATCTTGCTTGTATAGAGCCTGCATTTGTTTTGCCGTGTTCGTCCAATTCTTGGGTAAAATATCAAAAGGAACTTGGTCTAACCCGAGTGCGCCCCAATTCAATTTTTTGGGATCTACTTCGGTCCAGGGGACTTTGGATACGTCTAGCTCATTCCATCTTATTTTCGAAACGTCGAGCTTGCTCCAATCTATTTTTTCTATTTTAACTGTGGGCCAATTGACGTTAGGGATGTCGATCTTGTCCCAAGGTATTTTATCAGGCGCGTAAATACTGAGGTCGATCTTGATCCGCTCAGGGTCGGCTAACCGGCCAAAGTCAGAAATTAGATCGCCGGTATTTTTTGCGGCGCTTTCCGCCTCTTTCTTGAGTCGATCTAAAACATTATTTAAAACTTCCGTGGGGTCTGGGTCGATATCTATTGGAAATAAGTCCCCAAGGTCGATGCTGATAGATTCGGTGCCGAGAGTGGCTGATGCTTTATGGGGCCACGACTTTAAAGAGGTGGATTTCGATCTGAGGAGGCTTTCCGTATTAGTCGAAATCGATTTTTGGGCATTCGGCAGCAATAGGCCGACGCCATTACGGTCGAAGGAGAAGTTTGATTGAAGTGAGGATGGCCAGACTTTTGTTTCGCTCTCTGGAATGTAAACATCGGGGTCGTCTGCAAGCTGAAGATGAGCATGACCAGAGGATGTCAAGGCAAGGATAAGAATGGTAATTTTTGGCATTCTCATGTTTTCATTGTGTCTATCATGATTGGATTTTCAATGTTTTTTCCAAGAAATGCATTTATTGATGGATGATGTTTAAATGTATTTGGTGAGTCCGGATTTTAATTGGGGAAAATCGATAGTCATCTTTACACTACCAAAGCCACAACGGGGACCACTGAGCCGCGACGACAGCCGGCTTGCACCGTGCCACTGTGCGACCATGCAGCTCGGGTGCAACAATGGCAGTTTCGCGCTTCCGCCGAAGCGGGAGTTCCATGAGGTGAAGACGGTTGAAGCGGCGGCCGCGCCGAACCCGTCTCGCTTCACCGATGGCATCGTCGTCACCAAGGCGCAGGACCGGCTGCTGGAGCTGATCGAGCGCGAGCAGTTGCCCGGCGACGTGTGCACACGCTGGCCGGGGCGCTTTCCGGCGACCTTCGGCGCCAGTAGCTGCTTTTTCAGGCCATGGTTGACACCTGGCTGCGGCTCCAGAAGGCGCTGGCCGAAGTGAAACGGGCCGTGCGCAAGGCTCCTTGACAGGTGCAGGCGTGGCGCGAGCGCGGGAAGAAGCCGAAGCCGGCCGACGAGAAGCTCGCGCGCGAGATCGAGGGTCCGATCTGGTCGATGAAACCGGACGTCGCCCGCGGTGAGAAGGGATTCGAGAGCTCGGTCGAGGAACTGGCTATGGGTTACTTCTTCGGCCACCAAGTGCTCGAGGTCCGCTGGCTGCGCGATGCCCGCGGCTATTGTCCGCTCCGCGCTTTCGCCCGCAGGCCGATGGCGAGCAGGATGCCGACGATGACCAGGAACACGGCGGCGACGACGCCGAAAGCCTTGAACAGTCGGGAGCTGGCGAAATCGACCTGTTCGCGGGTGATCGTCTGCGGCGGGGTCACGCCCGGGGTCTTGTGCGCGATCACCTTGCCGTCGGCGAATTCCAGGCTGGTCAACTTCGCCAGCGCGGGCCCGAGCACCGGATCCTGCTTGTAGCGTTCGGTGATGCGGTAGGGCGACATCTGCTTGCGGAACGGCTCGGCGACGGTGGCGCCTGGGACGTCGATCGAGTCGATGCGGAGGGCGATCTCGCCCTGGGCGAGCTCCGGCCGGGCGACGAGCTTGCCATTGAGGTAGCGCGGGTCGGTGGTGACCACGCCGGATTCGCCGTCGCGGACGAGGCGCGGTTTGCCGTTCATCGGGAAGGAAATGGCGGCGACGAGTTTGCCGTCGGCATGGATTTCCTCGATGCGGAGGGTGCCGCGCAGGTCCTTGAGCGGCTCGTAGGCGGCGATGGCGAGGTTGAGGTCGTCGGTGCTCAGTTCGAGCCGGGTCGCGTCCTCGCGGTCGAGCGACTGGCGGAAGGCTTCGATGCGTTCGGCCAAGGCGTTGGCGTCGCTTTCGCGGCCCTGCACGGCGGTCACCGCCACCGGCGCGGGTTTGTCCGAAGTGAACTTCGCGATTTCATCGAACTGGCGGAACAGCGCCCACGTCGAGAACGCGACTAGGAACACCATGACCAGCACACACACGATCATGATCGTGCAGCCTGCGAAGGGCGAACGGGCGGTGGCCTGCGGTGTCTCGGGCGTGGCGGACATGCGGGGAAGGAAATGCGGGGGACGGCGGATGCCAAGCGCGGAGTGGGGGGCTGGAAAACCGGCCTGATTTTCGCCCCGGCCCGGCCGGGGTCGTCGCGGTCCGATTGGGGCTTGAACCGCAGGCGCTTGCGGCGCTTTGCTGCGCGCATGGCGAAGGTGCTGGTGGGATTGTCCGGCGGGGTGGATAGCTCCGTGGCGGCGGCCTTGCTCGTGGAGCAGGGCCACGAGGTGGCGGGCGGCTACATGAAGAACTGGATCAACGCCGAGGGGATTCCGGGCGATTGCCCGTGGGAGCAAGACATCGAAGACGCGCGGGCGGTGGCGCGGACGCTCGGAATCGAGTTCCGCGTGATCGACCTGATCGACGCCTACCGCGAGCGGATCGTCGACTATCTCGTCGAAGGCTACCGCAACGGCATCACGCCGAACCCGGACGTGTGGTGCAACCGCGAGATGAAATTCGGCGTGTTCCTCGATTACGCGCTGAGCCAGGGCTACGAGGCGGTGGCGACCGGCCACTACGCGCGTCGTCGCACGCTGGCCGACGGCTCCGCGGCGATCCTGCGCGGCGCCGATCCGAACAAGGACCAGAGCTATTTCCTCTCGCTCATGACGCGGGAGCAGGCGGCACGGGCGATGTTTCCCACCGGGGAAATGCTCAAGCCGCAGGTGCGCGAGGCGGCGGAGCGTTTCGGCCTGCCGACGGCGGGCAAGAAGGACAGCCAGGGGATCTGCTTCCTCGGGCAGGTGAAGATGAGCGATTTCCTCGGCCACTACATCCCGGAAAGCCCCGGCGAAATCGTCGATCCGTCCGGCAAGGTGCTCGGCACGCACCGCGGGCTGCACCTTTACACCCTCGGCCAGCGCAAGGGCCATGGCGTTGCCTCGCCGCGCGAGGGCATGGCCTACGTGGTCGTCGGCAAGGACGTGGCGAACAACCGGCTCATCGTCGGCTGGGACCACGCGGCCAGCCCCGGGCTTTACGCCAGCCGCTGCCTGGTCGGCAACGTAAGCACGCTCAACGAGCCGTTCGACCGCCCGCTGCGCTGCGAGGCGCAGCCACGCTACCGAGCAAAGGCGGAGCCAGTGGAGGTCACGCCGCGCGACGACGGGCGGGTCGACGTCCGGTTCCTCCACCCGCAGCGGGCGATTTCGCCCGGTCAGATCTGCGCGTTCTACGACGGCGGCCGTTTGCTCGGCGGCGGCGTGTTCGAGGAGGTGAAAGAGTAACCACTGTGCCGTCCATGGCGAGGTGAGCCACGTTCCACGAGCTCACTAGGTGGGGACGTCCGCTTATCGTGGGTCTTCCTGTGAAGGCGTGACCTATTGTAGCGGAGGAGTGTCCCCGTGTTTTATGCATCGGTTCGGGCACGCTTGCCAGAGCGGACGCGCACAGCAGTTGAGAGGATGCTAACGCCAAGGTCCGGCGAGGCAAACCGAATTTGCCGCGGAGGGCGGAGGATGCGCGAAAAGTTTGATGAATACGGCCGCAGGTGTCATTCGTCCTAGATGGTGCCGCCGCCAAAATGGCGCCCAAGAATCCATCCCATGAAACCCCACCGATTCCTTTCGTCCGCCGCCCTCGTCGCCGCCATGGCCTTGACCGGTTGCGACCGGCGCGGACTGAGCGAAGCCGAACGCGCGGAGCTGGAGCGCAAGAGCAAGGAGGCGGACGAACGCGTCGCCGCCCTGCAGCAGGAGCTGGAAATGCAGAAGCTCGCCAACGAGCGCGACGCGCTCGAACGCGAACGCGCGCAGCTCGACGCGATGAAGGCCGACCTCGAAAAGCGCGGGCAGGAAATGTCCACCGCCGAGTCCGACCGGATCCGCCAGCGCGAGTCCGACCTCAAACGGCGCGAGTCCGAACTCAGCGAACGGCAGTCTGACTACAGTTCGCGCGACGCGTATCTCGATGAACGCGAGCAGGATATGGCTGGCCGCGAGGCCTTGTATGACCTCGATCCAACGCCCGATTACTCGGACGCCCCGGCGGTCTCCGATTACAGCACGTTTTACGACTCCCTTTCCTCCGACGGCTCGTGGTTCGAAACGCCCGATTACGGCTACGTGTTCCAGCCGACCATCGTGATCCAGGACCGCTCGTGGCGGCCTTATACCCGCGGCCGCTGGGTGTGCAGCAACCGCGGCTGGATGTGGGTTTCGGACGAGCGTTTTGGCTGGGCGTGCTACCACTACGGCCGCTGGGCGCTGATCTCCGGCCGCGGCTGGGTGTGGATTCCGGGCGACGAATGGGCACCGGCCTGGGTATCGTGGCGCAATGGCGGCGACTACGTCGGCTGGGCGCCGCTGCCGCCGGAAAGCCTCGGCTACCGCCATCGTTCGTGGGGTTCCTCGGTCGAGGTCGACCTCGGCATCGGCTCGCTCTGGTTCAACTTCGTGTCGGTCCGCAACTTCGGCGGTCCGATCCGCGAGCACTGCCTGCCGTACCAGCAGAACAACCTCTACCTCCGGCAGACGGTCAACATCACGAACATCACGTATCAGAACAACCAGTTCTTCTGCGGCGGACCGAGCTACCGCGATCTGAACCGCCGCATCGGCCGCGAGCTGCCGTTTTACCAGCTCAACCTCGACCGCTACGACGGCCGCTTCCAGGCCGACCGCGCGCGTCCGTCGATCTCGGGCAACCGCCTCAACGTCTTCGCTCCCACCGTAAACGCGAACTGGAACGACGGACTGCGTCCCTCGCGAGTCCGCGAACGCTGGCAGGACGCCCGGATCGAGCGTGGCGACGCCAAACCGAAGGAGGAGGCGGTCGAAAAATTCCGCCAGGCGCGCGCCGAGCGCCGCGAGCAGGCCGAACGGGTGATCCAACAGTTCGGCGGCGAGCAGGCCTTGCAACAGCGCAGGCAGGAAGTGCTTCAGCGCAACCGCGCCGAGGCCGTGGAAAAAACGCAGAAGGTGTTCGCCGAACGCCGGGAGAAGCTGGAGGAACGCCAGAAGGAAGCCTTGGAGAAGGCCAAGGACCGGGCGGACAAGCTCCAGGAACGCAGGCTGGAGGCGGATCAGGCGGTCAAGGCGCGCCAGGAGGAAGCGCTGCGACAGGCCGGTGAACAGCGGGACGAAGCGCGCGACCGCCGCGATCAGGCGCGCGACGAAGCCGAACAACGTCAGGCCGAGCAGCGGATGCAGCGCGAACGCGCGCAGGAACAACGGACCGGGCAGCGTGACGACGCGCGTCAGCGCCAACAGGAAGCGCAGGACCGCCAGAGCGAAGCGCGTGACCAGCAACGTGACGCCCGGGAACAACAGCAGGAACGGGTGCGCGAGCAGCAGGAGCAGGCACGTCAGCAGCAACAGGAAGTCAAGGAGCGCCAGCGTGACCAGCAGGAGCAGCAACAACGGCTTCGCGAACAACAACAGGAACGCGTGCGCGAGCAGCAGGAGCAGGCGCGTCAGCAACAACAGGAAGCTCAGGAACGCCAGCGCGAGGCCCGCGAACAACAACAGCAGGAGCAGCAACAGCGGCTCCGCGAGCAACAACAGGAGCGGATGCGCGAGCAGCAGGAAGTGCGCGCCCGCCAGCAACAGGAGGCTCAGGAGCGCCAGCGCGAGGCACAGCAGGAACGCGCACGCCAATTGCAGGAACAACAGCAGGAGCGCGCGCGCCAACAGCAGCAGGAAGCCCAGGAACGCCAGCGCGAAGCGCAGGAACGGGCCCAACAGCAGCAGGAGGAAATGGCGCGTCAACGCGAGGCGCAGCAGGAGCGCGCCCGCCAGATGCAGGAGCAGGCGCAGGAACGCGCCCGCCAACAGCAGCAGGAGGCGATGGAACGTCAGCGCGAAGCCCAGGAGCGGATGCGCCAGCAGCAGGAACAACAGCAACAACGCCGTCAGGCACAGCAGCAGGACGACGATGACAAGCGTCGCCGCGGTCAGCAGTGAGCCGCCGGGTTGACCCGCATTCCCGAATCACGCGAACGGTCCCGGCTCCGGGGCCGTTCGTCGTTTCCGGCTCAGGCGTCCAGATAGTCCTTTAGGGCCTCGCGCAGCGAGGTGCGGGCGCGGAACAGCAGGCTTTTGACCGCCGGAACGGTGACGTCGAGCACCTTGGCGATCTCCTCGTAGGGCATTTGCTCGTAGCGGCGCAGCACCACCGCCATGCGCTGGGCTTCCGGCAGCGCGGCGATCGCGCGGTCGACCGCCTGTTGCAACTCGTCGCGCAGCAGGGTCGAGTCCGGCTGGCGGTCGGGATTGGACGGGATTTCGGCGTGGCTGGACGCCGAGCGTTCCTCGACCGAGATCTCCTTGCGCCGGCTGCGGCGGCGGCTTTCGTTGAAGACCAGGTTGCGGGTGACGGTGAACAGGTAGGTGGTGAACTTCGCCTCCGGCCGGTAGCGTTTCGCGTGTTTCCACAAACGCAGGAACACCTGCTGGGCGATGTCCTCGGCCTCGGCGGCGTCATTGAGCATCTTCGCCACCGTGCCGATCACCGCGTGCTGGTGGCGTTCGACCAGCTCGCGGAACGCCCGGTGATCGCCCTCTCCGGCGCGCGCCATCAGCTCCGCGTCGAGCGAAGATTCGTCGACGGGCTCGGCTTGGGCGTCCGCATCGGGCATGGCGATCGGCGGTCGGGTGACGGCTCCGGCACTCCACATGGTCACGGAGTTCAACCCCGCGTGCCACGGAAAGTTTCGCGTTTACGGAGCATCCAGCGGCGCTTGCTCCGCCCACTCCTGCACCTCGGGATCGAGAAACACGGTGTCCAGCGCGTCGCGGGCCCAGTCTTCCTTCCGGGCGAGGACGTGCAGCATCCGCCAGGCCGTGACCTGCACCGCCGGAAGATCGCTCCAGACGGTTTCCGCGAGGCAACGCCATTCCTGGCCGACCAGCGTGCGCGGGCGCTCCAGCACGGCCAGACAGCGGTCGCTGACGAGGATCGTGCGGTCGAGCTCGGGTTCGGCGGCGACGGGCGGCACCTCGTAGGCGCGCAGCGGCACGCCCGCCTCGCCGGTCAGTTCGCATTTCGATTTCGCCCGCCGGGCCAGGTCTTTGCCAAGCGCCTGCAAGGCCAACGTACGGGCCTGGTGGAGTTCGTGTCCCTTCGCCATGCGCCAGTCTAGAAACGCAGCGGGATTGGGAAGGCAAATCCGCGGAATTTTGGTGGATTCCGCGGGGCGGTCGTCAGTTGAGAAACGGGTTGTCCGGGGCCTCCGCCAGGATGCGGTGGAACGGCGAGAGGTGGCGCAGGATTTCCGCCCACAGCTCGCGGTCGTGGCTCTGGCCGAGCAGGTGGCTGTTCGGGCGGGTGGCGATCCACGACTGACGCCGCAGTTCGTTCTCCAGCTGCCCCGGGCTCCAGCCGGAGTAGCCGATGAAGGCGCGCACAAGGGTGCCCGGCCGGTGGGTGTGGGCGATGGCGTCCTCGGCCGAGATGCGCACGGCCCAGCGCAGGGCTTTCTTTTCGGCGTTCCACCAGAAGGCGGAGAACGTCAGGTGGTCGCAGGACACCGGGCCGCCCTTGTGGACGGCGATCTTTTTGAGCGGAGCGAACACCTCGTCGGTGAGCAAATCGCCGACCACGTGGTTCGTCGGATGGTTGAGGACGAGCCCGAAGGCGCCTTCCTTCGGCGTGTGCTCGGCGAGCAGGACCACCGAGTGATCGAAGACCCCGTCGCGCAGCGTCGGATCGGCCAGCAGCAGTTTGCCTTGCAGGGCGATCGGGGTGTCGGATGCCGGAGGATTGCCGTCCATGCCCTAACCATAACTCATCGTGTTCCGGAGCCAATGGGAAAGAGCGGGCGGGAGGGTGCGGGAAATGCCGCCGGACGGGGCATTTCGTGCTCCACGCGGGCGTCCGTGTGCCGCAGCTTCCCGCCATGCGATTGATTCTGGCATCGGCCTCGCCGCGACGGCGTGAACTTTTGGAGGCGGCGGGCGTGCGCTTCGAGGTGGTGGTTTCGCCCGCCGAGGAGATCCACGACGCGGCGATCCCGCTCGACGTGCTATGCGAGGAGAACGCGTGCCTGAAGGCGCGGGCGGTGGCGGACGGGCACCCCGACGCCACGGTGATCGGCGCGGACACGCTGGTCTGGATCGCGGGCGAACCGCTGGGCAAGCCGGCCGACGGAGACGAAGCCCGCGCTTTGCTACGCAAACTGTCCGGGAAATCCCACACCGTGTGCACCGGCGTCTGTCTGGTGCGGCCGGGCGGAGCGGCCGAGCGATTCCACGTACTCACCGAGGTGGAGTTCCGCGAGCTCGACGAGGCGGCGATCGAGGACTACCTGGCGCTTGTCCACACGCTCGACAAGGCGGGCGGCTACGCGATCCAGGAGCACGGCGAGCGGGTCGTGGCGGGCATCCGCGGCAGTTATAGCAATGTCGTCGGTCTGCCGGTCGACGAGTTGGTGGCCCGGTTGTTTCCGGAACGGTGAATCGGGTTGCGGGAATGGGGTGATTGGCCGATGAATCGGGCATGGCGTTTCCCGCCCGCTATCCCTTGCTTTTCAACCCCCGCGCCAGGAGCCAGCGGGGGCAGCGCGCGCTGCGTTTCCTGATGGAGCGCTCGACCCGTTTCTACCTGTGCGCGACGAACAGCCCGGAGGAGGCGCGCCAGCTGGCGGCGAAGTTCGCGGCCGAGGGCGAACCGGTCGTGATCGCGGCCGGCGGCGACGGCACACTCAACGCGGTGGTTTCCGGGCTTGCCGGGTCGCAGACGGCGCTCGGCGTGCTGCCGGCGGGGACGATGAACGTGTTCGCCCGCGAGCTGGGCATTCCGTTCGACAACCTTTCCAAAGCCTTCGAGGTGATCGAGCGCGGCCACGTGCGGGAGATCGATTTGTTCGAGGCGAACGGCGCGCCGTTCGTACAGATGGCGGGCGTCGGTTTCGACGCGATGGTGATCGAGGAAACCACCTGGGAGTCGAAAAAGGTGCTCGGTCCGCTGGCCTACCTGCTGGCCGCGGTGAAGGTGCTCGGCGAGCGCCCGCCGCGGATGGAGATCGTGACGTCCGACGGCCGGCGCGAGGAAGGCGTCGCGGTGCTGGCGGGGAACGGCTCGCTCTATGGCGGGCAGTTCCGGCTGTTCCGCAAGGCGGACAACCAGGACTCGATGCTCGACGTGCTGGTTTTCAAAGAGGCGGGCTACAAGCTCGTGCTCGATTCGCTCAAGGGGCTGGCGCTCGGCGGGGTCGATCTGGCGGCGTCCACCAGCTATTTCCAAGCGGACGGCTTCACCGTGCGGGCGGAGCGCGAGGTGCCGGTGCAAGTCGACGGCGAGCTGCTCGGGCGTGCGCGCGAAGTGCGCTTCGCCGAGATCCCGCAGCGGCTGCGGGTGATCGCGCCGGAGGAACCGCAGGGCAGCCGTTTCGTCGAGGTGATGAAGGCCGTCATGATGCCGTGGCCGAAGCGCCCGGTGGAACTGGCACCGCGCACGACGACATGAAGGGCGGCGGGATTTGGTTGCGCCTCTGGCGGTGGATCTGGCGGAGCGCGCTCGCGCTCGGCTTGCTCGGCGCGCTGGCGCTGGGCTTCGCCTACGTGTCGCCGGCCGTGGCGTCGCGCGGCCGGTTGTTCAAAGACCCGTCGGCGGTGCCGGCCGGGCGGGTCGGGCTGGTGTTCGGCTGCACCGACCGGGTCGACGGTCGGGAGAACCTCTATTTCCGCTACCGGATCGAAGCCGCGGTGAAGCTCTGGCAGGCCGGGAAAATCCGCTGCCTGATCGTGTCCGGCGACAACCGCGAACGCTATTACAACGAGCCGGAAACCATGCGCCGCGCGCTGATCGCTCAAGGCGTGCCGGCCGAGCGGATCGTCAAGGACTATGCCGGCCTGCGCACCTTGGATTCCGTGGTGCGGGCGAAGGAGGTTTTCGACGCGGGCGAGGTGGTGTTCATCAGCCAGCGCTTCCAGAACGAAAGGGCGATCTACCTCGCGCGGGCGAACGGCATCGACGCCGTCGGCTTCAACGCGCGCGATGTCCCGGCGCACGGCGGGTGGAAAACCAAGCTGCGCGAGGTTGGCGCGCGGGTGAAGATGTGGCTCGACGTCCACGTGCTCGGCACCCGGCCGCGGCATCTCGGACCGAAGGTGGCGCTGCCGGAGTAGGCCGCACTCAGCCGCCGGCGGCGAGCGTGACGAGTTCGAGCTGGTCGCCGTCGTTCACGGTCGTCTGCCCGTAGTCGCGCGGGAAGATCGCCTCGCGGTTCAGCTCGACGACCACCGGTTTGCCGCCGAAACCGAGCGCGCCGAGCAGCTCGGTCAAAGTCTGCGGGGCGGATAGTTCGCGGCGTTCGCCGTTGAGCGTGATGTGCATGATGGAGTTGAGAGTCGGGAGCTGGGAGTGGAGAGCAAGATCCAAGATCGGGTCCGATCGCCACGCCGGTCCGGAATTCACCCCCACTGGGCGACCTGCTCGGGGAACGGGCAGGCGGCGCAGTCGCTGGCGTCCTCGAGGCAGAAATCGTGGTAAATCTGAAGCAGCGCCTGGTGGTGGGCAACGGTTTTGAGCCACGGCCGGGCGCTTTCCAGCGATCCGAACAAGCGCAGCGCGCAGCGTTTTACCCGGTCGTTCGGGGCCGCCGCGCGCAATTTCAGATAGCCGGGGAAATCGAGGCCGTCCTCGTGCAAGGCGAGCGGGATCAGGTGGTTGGCGAGCAGTTCCAGCCCGTGGGTGCGGCCGAACAAAGCGACCGGCCGGGCGGTCGGCGCGGACGTCAGCGTGTGGCGGCGCGACCAGAACGGGTGTTCGAGCGAGGCGAGGAAATCCAGCACCGGCGCGGGCTGGAACGGCCGGGCGAGGGCGAGCCGGCGGAACGTCGGCCAATGGTGGGCGAGTGCCGTCAGCGCGCCGACGCGGCGGTGCGGGTGGTTCGCCGGACGCTGGCCATGGAGTTTCCACGGGATGGCGAGCGGCGTTTCGAAGCGCCCGCGGTGTTTCCACCACGTGTCCCATTGCCCGCGCAGGTATTCACGGGTGTCGGCGGGCGCTTTCTCGTGGAGGTCGGGCGAAAGGAAGCCGGCGGTGCCGAAAAGGATCGGCTCGCGGGCGGGCGCGTCGTCGCGGAGCACGGACATCGGCGCGCGCTGGGCGAGCAGCCGCATCGCCAGCGCGTTGCCCCGGTAGCCGAGGGTTTCCGCGGTGGCTTGGAACAAGGCGGCGTCGCGGCCGTGGGCATCGGCGGTGCGCAGAAAGCGCCCGGATTTCCACGCCGCCCGGTGCCGCGCGGCCTCGGCCAGCAGGCGGGCGATCGGTTCGCCGCCGAGCGCCGCGAGCGGGCGCAGACAGCGGCCGGGCATCGCCCGGGCCGTGGCGTGGCGCGGACGATTCAGCGCCGCGTCGAGCGCCTCGCCGGCGATCACGAGCATCGGCACCGCGCGGTGGTCGAGATCGCGGGTGAATACCGTTTGCTCCGGGCGACGGAACACCACGTGCAGGACGACCTCACGGTAGGCCGGATTCGTCGCGTGTCCGTGGTGGTCCCAATCGGCCGCCTCCGGGTCGAGCTCGATCGCCCAGCGTTTCAGCGCGCCGTCGAGTTCGATGGCGGCCTGGATGAAATCCGGGCCGGCGCCGCGGTTCCACTCACCGAACTGGACGATGCGGAGCTTCCGCCCGTCGGTGGTCGTGAACTCGCGCCCGAACGTTCCGGCGAACCACAGCGATTGCAGCTCCAGTTCGGCGGGCAGGTCCGCCCCGCGCGCTTCCTCGGCCAGCGCGGCCCCGTGGCCGAACGCCTCGTCGATCAAACGCCGGTAGCTCATGACTTGCCCGGCTTTTTGGTGGCGTCCGCCGGTGGCGGCGGGGGCGGGGGATCGACCAGGTTGAGCCAGCCGGTCAGCCCGTCCGCCTCCGGGATCGGGCCGTAGCGGAGCTTCGCGTCGCGCAGGCCGCGGGCGGCGGCGTCCTTTCGCCCGCTCGCCCGGTCAATGGCAATCAGGTTGAAATCCTGCCGCAGTTTGTCCTCGGTGGCGACGTAGCCGTTTTTCGCCGTCTCGAACCAGCGGGCGGCCTCGGCGTTGAGGTTCTGTTCGCGCAGGCGCAGCCCGACCGCCTCGGCCAGCGTGCCGCTGCCGGTGCGCTCGGCGGCCTTTTCCAGCTGGGTGAGCAGGACCGGCGGGGTTTTCCCCCATTGCATCGCGGCGAGCCGCAGCGCGACGAAATCGCGGTCGCCGCTCTTCACGTCGCCGCTGCCGTCGAAGCGGGCGAACGGTCGGTAGAGCGGATCGCCGAAGGCGACGGCCTGCCACGACACGGCCTGGACCGAGGCCAGCGCCGCCTCGGCGAAGGTGAATCCGTCGAGCAAACGCTGCTGCAGCACGTCGAAATGGTGGGTCAGCCCGAGGTAGGGCTCGTAGACGTTGCCGACCGTCGCCGCCGCGCCGCGGGCGAACAGGGCGGCGCTCCAGTTCGCGTTCGGGTTGCGGATCTGCTCGGCGCTGAACGAGTGCAGATGCATCGCCACCGCGCCCTGGCGGAAGCGGAAGCGCGGGTTGAGGAACGGCCCGTTCACGTTCCACTCGTACCAGCCGTAGTAGAGCGAGGCCTCGGTCATCGGGTAGTTCGTCGGCAGCGTGTCGTTGAAGCGGTCGACCACCGTCGGGATGCCCGCCGCGAGGTTCGCCTTCACCACGGCCTCGAGCCACTGGTCGCCCTCCGGCGTCTTGTTGGCGATGTCGATGTAGGCGCGCCCCCACAGCCCGGATTTCTCCGTCTCGATGGCGTCGCGGATCATCCGTTCGCAGGTGTCCCAGTCGGCGGCGTCGATGCGGGAAACGGCCAGCAGGAAGGGGAATTTCGTCTCGGAGAGCGGCTTGGCGCTGTTGAAGAACGCGTTCGGCATCGCCCCGTCGAGCGGCGGACCGTCGATGCCGAATACGGCGAGCTCGGAATCGACCGCCGCTTCGTTGTGGCCGGCGAACGGCTTGGCCGTGTCGTTGCCCGGCGGCGGATTCTGCGTGTTCGGAATGCGCAGCGGGATGCCGCGCATCACGGCGAGGAAGCGGATGCGATTGTAACCCGGCACCGTGAATCCTTCCGAGGTCTTGCCGCGCCGCCACCAGCCGTTGCGGTCGAACGCCGCCCGCAGCGGGTCGCGCAGTTTCGCGTCGTAATCCGGCCGGGAAATCTGGTCGCCCGCGGGCAGGTCGAGCCCGATCAGGTTTTCCCGCGGGATCTTCCGCGCCTCGCGGTAGGTTTCCGCCAGGCGGGCCGACTCCGGCACCGCCCGGTTGTAAACGACCGCCACCGTTGCCGGATCGGGCGCCGCGCCGAGCGCCAAACCGGCGAGCAGCAGGAAAGAGAGGGCCAAGCGCATTGCGGCAGCCTGACCAGAGATCGCCGCCGGAGCAAGTCGGCGGAATCGTTTATCTCAGGATTCGCGGCCGGAATGATAACTCGAAATTTCCGTTCGCCCGGGTCAGCGGTCCGCAATGGCCAGGCATCCGGGGCAATCCTGCGCCCAGTGGCCGGGCGAGAGCTCGGCGAGCGCGGGGGGCCGGTCGGTGAGGCAGAGCGCCGGGTTGCCGACCACGTTGCGCGGACGGAACGCGCAGCCGGCCGGCGGGTGGGTGAGATCGGGCGGCAGGCCTGGGATCGTGTCGAGCGGTTCGCCCTTGGCGTGGGTCGCCGGGATCGATTTCAGCAGCGAGCGGGTGTAGGCGTGCCGAGGGTGGCGGAACAGGTCGTCCTTCGGCGCGCTTTCCACCACGCGGCCGGCGTACATCACGTTCACGTGGTCGCACATTTCCGAGACCACGGCGAGGTCGTGGGTAATGAAGATGACCGCGGTGCCGAGCTGCTTCTGCCGGTCGCGGATCAGATCGAGCACCTGCTTCTGCACGGTGACGTCGAGGGCGGTCGTCGGTTCGTCGCAGATCAGCAGTTCGGGGCGAGTGATCAGCGCCATAGCGATCATCACGCGCTGGCGCATGCCGCCGGAGAACTCGTGCGGGTAGCTGTGGATGCGGCTTTCCGGGTCGCGGATGCCGACCTCGGCCAACGCCTCGATCGCGCGGGCGAGCGCGGCCTTGCCCTTCAGCCCCTCGTGGATTTCCAGCGGCTCCATCAGCTGGGTGCCGACCCGCAGGAACGGGTTCAACGAGGTCATCGGGTCCTGGAAGATCATCGAGACCCGCTTGCCGCGGATTTTCCGCAGCTCGCGCTCGGAGGCTTTCAGCAGGTCCACGTCGTCGAAGCGCGCGGTGCCGGTGATCCGCCCGGGCGGCTGCGGGACCAGCCCGAGCAGCGAGTAGCAGGTGACCGATTTGCCCGAGCCCGATTCGCCGACGATGCCAAGCGTTTTTCCCGCTTCGACATCGAAGGATACATCTTCCACCGCGCGCACCACGCCGTTGCGGGTGTGGAAGCGGGTGGTCAGGTTTCGAACTTCGAGCAGCGGCATAAAAAGCGGAGAGCTTTGAGCTTAGAGCAAGGAGTGCGAAACGGGGCGAGCCTTTCTTCACTGGCCCCCGGCCCCTAACCACTGGCCCCTCAGTGGACGGCCTAACGACTCACTTCTCCTCCTTCAGGTCGCGGCGGTCGCGCGAGCGGACGGAGAACACGACCGGAATGCCGGGAGCGGGGTGTTTTTCGCGGTAACGGTTGGTGAGGTACTGCTGGTAGCTCGAAGCCATGAGTTTCTTGTCGTTGACGAAGAGGACGAGCGTGGGCACCGGGATGACGCTGTATTTTTCGTTCAGCGCGGTGGTGGCGTAGTAGAGCTTGAGGCGCTTGCCGGACTTGCGGTCGCTGCCCGGCGGGTTGAGTTCGAAGGCCTGGTGGAGGATGCGGTTGAGCACGCCGGTGCCCGGGATGTTCTGGGCCTTGTCGCGGATCTTGAGCGCTTCCTTCAGCACGTGGTCGACGGCCTGGCCTTTTTTCGCCGAGGTGGCGACGAAGGGGGCGTAGGAAAGGAAGAAGAGTTCGCGGCGGACGTGCTCGGTGGCTTCCTCCAGACGGGCGCCGCGCGGGGCGTCCGGGTGGTAGAGGTCGAACTTGTTCAGCACGATCAGGCAGGGCTTTTTCTCCTCCATGATGAGCTGGGCGATCTTGCGGTCCATGGCGGAGACGCCGGCGGCGAGGTCGATGACCAGCACGCAGAGGTCGCTGCGACGGACCGCCTTTTCGGTGCGCATGGCGGAGAAGACCTCGACCGACGAGTCGCGCTTGCCGCGCGGGCGGAGGCCGGCGGTGTCGATCAGGGTGAAGTTTTCGCCCGCGAACTGGTAGGGGAGGTCGACGGCGTCGCGGGTGGTGCCGGCGATTTCGGAGACGATCGTGCGCTCGTCCTTGAGGATGGCGTTGATGAGCGACGATTTGCCGGCGTTCGGTTTGCCGACGATGGCGAGCTTGATTCCGGCGGCCTGGGCGACCTCGGCGACGGCTTCGGTTTCCGCGGCGAGCGGGGCGATGTGGCTTTCGATTTCGTCGACCAGCGCGCCGATGTTGCGGCCGTGTTCGGCGGAAACGGCGATGCCTTCGCCGAGACCGAGGCGGGCGAAGTCGCCGAAAATCGATTCGTGTTTGGCGTGGTCGACCTTGTTGAGCACGAGCCGGACCGGCGGCTTGGCCTTGCGGAGCTTCTGGGCGAGCGCCTGGTCGATGGCGGTGAGGCCCTCGTGGGCGTCGACGACGAAGAGGATCAGGTCGGACGTCTGCATCGCGATGTCCGCCTCGATGGCGACCTGGTCGGCGAAGCCGTCGTCAAGCGAGGCGCCGATGCCGCCGGTGTCGATGATCGTGCACGGGGTGGGGGTCGCGGTGCAGGGGGCGGAGATGCGGTCCCGCGTGACGCCCGGCTGGTCGTGGACGATGGCGATTTTCCGTCCGGCGAGACGGTTGAAGAGCGCGGATTTCCCGACGTTGGGGCGTCCGACGATGGCGACAGTGGGCATGCCGGGAGCTAGCCCGCAATTCCAAGGCTTTCAAGCGCCAACGGACAAGCGAGGAAAAGGGACCGCGAATCGGACGAATCGCGTGAATCGTTTTGAATGAGGAAAGCAGGAATTTCAGGAAGGGGGTTTCCAGGGCCTCTTTTCCTACCTGTCAGCTTTCCTTGTTCCTCTTATCTAAATTCGCGAGATTCGCCCGATTCGCGGTTTTTGATCGATTTTGAGTGGGCGATTCGAGACTCGCCAGCCTGGGAGACCGCCGCTAGGTTGCTCCGACATGACGAGCGGATTGTTGGAACCTTCCGGATTGATCGAGCAAGGCGGGCCTTTGGTTTGGGTGCTGCTGGGGCTCACATTTATCGGCGTCGTCTGCGTGATCGAGCGCCTGTTTTATTTCCACCGGGCGAGAATCAATGTCGGAGATCTCTTGGTCGGGCTTTCCAACCACGTTCGCCGCAAGGCGTTCGCGGAGGCGTTGCACGAGGCGGCGCGCGCGCCGGGGCCGGTCGCCCGCGTGGCGCACGCGACATTGCTGCGCCACCATCTGTCGCGGCCGGACCTCCGGGATGTCGCCCAGGAAGCCGGGCAGCTGGAAGTCCCGCGGATCGAGAAAAACCTCCGCGGCATTCTCGGCGTGGCGCTGCTGGCCCCCTTGGTTGGGATGCTCGGGACGCTGCTGGGCCTGGTCGAAACCTTCCAGCGCGTCAGCGAGCAGGGCGGTTATGCCGGGCCGGCGGAGCTTTCCGGCGGCGTGTTCCAGGCGCTGATCACCTCGGTGCTGGGGCTGACGATCGCGGTGCCGATGTATTTGTTCTACCTCTACTTCGTCGCCCGGGCGAAGCGGCTGGCGCACCGGATCGAGCGCGCCGGGATCGAGATGGTGAACCTGATCTCGGACGCCCGCGAGGAGACGGCGATCGTTTCGTTCCGCGAGGAAGTGGAAGCCCGCAAGCGCGCGGCGCGGAAAACGAAGCAGGAGGGCGCGTCTTGAAACTGGAGCTGACCTTGCCCGAGCGGCCGGGGTTTCTCCACGCGGTGCCACTGTTCAACCTGTTCGCGCTGCTGCTGATGTTTTTCGTGCTGGGGCCGTCGATGGTCCTGCAATCCGGCGTGGCGGTCGAGCTGCCGCCGTCGCGCTTCCAGATGGACCGATTCAGCGACGCGCAGGTGGTCACCCTCGGACCTGGATCGCCGGCGCGGATCCATTTCGGCCGTGAGGCGACGACGCTCGATGGTCTGGGCCGTCTGCTCGACGAGAACCGCGGCGGGAAATCCGGGGCGGTTTTGCTGCGGACGGACGCCGGTGCACCGGTTGGCGTCGAGCGCGAGGTCGCCGAGCTGATTCTTAAAAAAGGCTATCGCCTGATGATGGTGGGTCGACCGGTGCAGGCGGGAGAGTCCGCGCCGGGGAAGGAGGACGCCCGGTGAGGGAAACGAAGCGCACCCGCCGCGAACGCGAATGCGGCCTCGGATTCGCCTGGCAGTTGCCGGAGTCGAGCACCTGGGCGTTGTTTTGCGCGGTCGCGATCACGGGCGCGCTGGCCGTGGCGTTGTTCGGCGGTCTGCGCGTGCGCGTGGTGCCACCGCCGCGGGTGATCGAGCGCAAGGCGGAGGCGGTCATGATTCCCGCCGACGCGGAAGGGAGGAACTGGGAGATCCTGGCGCAGGAGGCAGGTCCGTTTCCTACCCGTTTCGAGCCCGCCTCGTGGCCGGCCATGCGCGCGCTCGAAGCCGGGTCCTGGCCCCAGCTCGCGTCCCGGGTCGAGCGCCGGCCGAAGCTTCACGAGTGGCCGGCCGAGCCGGCGGTCATGACCGTGCCCGCGGCCGCCAAAGGCCAGCGCGTGCTGCCGCAGCTCCAGTGGCGGCAGGAGGCATCGCCCGAGGCGGGCCGAGGCGGCGGTTGGAAATTGGATCTCCAGCGGCTGACGGTGCTGCCGGCGGAGGCGTGGCCGAAGGCTTTGCCCGATTTTCAAGGCGAGGTGACCCCGGAAATGGCGGCGGCGAACTGGCGGTTCTTGGTGCGGATCGGGCCGGCCGGCCGGGTGGAGGATTGCCTGGCGTTGAATCCCGCGTCGCCGGGCGGTGCCGGGCTGGATTACTGGCTCCGCGGTCTGCGCTTCGGTCGCGCCGCGGCGGGAGCCGGCTGGATCGGGGTCGGCGTCAATTTCAACCGGAAGCCATGATCGAGGTCACCCTGTCCGAGTTCGTTGTGTGGGCGCTGATGATTTCCTGCGCGCTCACCGGCCTGTTCATTTTCACCTCGCGGTTGTCGCGGCGGGGCAACGCGTTCCGCGGCCTGCGCCACCGGATCGTCTGCCGGCTGTGTCTGCATGCCTACGAGGACCACGGATCGGCCCGCACGCCCGAGTGCCCGCAGTGCGGCGCGCTCAACGAAAGAGGGCGCGATCGGCGGCTCGGATGAGTGCTTGCCTCGCTGCGAACCGGTCTCCATTCTCCGCCTGCGCTGCACGCGCCTTTCACCTTAATCATCATGAGCGAACGACGCGTCGTCATCACCGGTATTGGTTGTGTTTCCCCGCTTGGCAACGACCTGGCCTCCACCTGGGACGGATTGAAGTCCGGCCGCAGCGGCATCGGCACCATCACCCAGCTCGATCCGACTCCCTTCGAGTGCAAGATCGCGGGCGAAGTGAAGAACTTCAGCGCCGACCAATACTTCAAGGTGGCGAAGGACGCCCGCCGTTCCGACCGTTACGTGCAGTTCGCGGTGGCGGCCTCGAAGATGGCGATGGAGGACTCCGGGGTGGACGTTTCCGCGATCGATCCGCGCCGCTTCGGCGTGATGGTCGGCTCCGGCATCGGCGGCCTCGCCACGCTCGAGCGCGAGCACGAGGTTTACCTGAACAAGGGCACCAAGCGCGTGTCGCCGTTCACCATCCCGATGATGATCTCCAACATCGCGAGCGGCATCATTTCCATGGAATACGGCCTGCTCGGCCCGAACATGGTGATCGTCACCGCCTGCGCGACCTCGAACCACAACATCGGCGAGGCCTGGCGCATGATCAAATTCGGCGATGCCGACGCCTTCCTCTGCGGTGGCGCCGAGGCGACGATCCTGCCGATGGGTCTTTCCGGCTTCGCCAACATGAAGGCGCTCAGCACCCGCAACGACGCGCCGGAAAAGGCGTCCCGTCCGTTCGACAAAGGCCGCGACGGTTTCGTCATGGGCGAAGGCTCCGGCGTGCTGGTGATCGAGGAGCTCGAGCATGCGAAAAAGCGCGGCGCGAAAATCTACGCGGAGCTCGCCGGCTACGGCGTCAGCGCCGACGCCTACCATCTCAGCGCCCCGTCGCCGGACGGCTCCGGCCCGGCCTACGCCATCCAGATGGCGCTCAAGCACGGCAAGACCAACGCCGAGGAGGTCCAGTATCTCAACGCCCACGCGACCTCGACCGGTCTCGGTGACATCGCCGAAACCAAGGCGATCAAGCGCGCGTTCGGCGATTACGCCAACAACGGCCTGATGGTCAGCTCGACCAAGTCGATGACCGGCCACATGCTCGGCGCCGCCGGCGGCATCGAACTGATCGCCAGCGTGATGGCGATCAAGGACAACGTCGTGCCGCCGACCATCAACATCGAGGAGCAGGACCCAGAGTGCGACCTCGACGTCGTGCCGAACGTCGCCCGCGAAACGCAAGTCGACGTGGCGCTCAGCAACAGCTTCGGCTTCGGCGGTCACAACGCCTCCGTGCTGGTCAAGCGCTTCGCCTGAGAAGCATGGACCGGCCGCTCCACCGCCATGTCTGCGAGGTGCCGTTCGGCGACACCGACGCGAGCGGGTGGGTGTACTTCCCCAACGTGTTCCGCTACGTCGAAGCGGCGGAGCACGTGTTTCTCTGCTCGCTTGGCGTGGAGCTCTACGACTTCGCCGGCGGCGGCTGGCCGCGGGCGCGCGTCGAGTGCGACTACCTCAGGCCACTGCGGGCGGGCGACCGCTTGGAGGTGCTGCTGGGTCTCGAAAAACTCGGCGACTCGTCGCTCCACTGGGTGTTCGAGATCCTGAAAGCGGGCGAACCCGCCGCCAGCGGCCGCATGGTCACCGTGCGGGTCGATGCCGACGGACGTCCGCGGCCGATCGACGAAGTGGTCCGCCGGGCGCTTGCCGGAGGATGATTTTCCCCAAAAGCCACCGTGGCGGAATGGTAGACGCCGCGGACTTAAAATCCGTTGCCGGGCAACCGGCGTGGGGGTTCGAGTCCCCCCGGTGGCATTCTGGTGGTTCTCACTTACTAGGGTGGTTCGACGTCAAACCAGTGCGAGATTCGGGTCGATATCGGCGTCGAGCGGGCTGGTTTCGCCCGCGAGGTGGCGCAACAGCGCGGCGAAGGCAATCATTGCGGCGTTGTCGGTGCACATCGTCGGCGAGGCGACGGCGATCTTGAATCCGTGGGGCTTGCCCGCGGCCTCGAAGGCGGCGCGCAGCGTGCCGTTGAGGCTGACGCCGCCGGACAGGGCGATGAGCTTGTGGCCGGCCTTGCGGGCGGCTTTGACGGTCTTGCCGACGAGGATCTCGATTACCGCCTGCTGGAATGACGCGGCGAGGTTGGCGACGGTGGTTTCGTCGCGCATTACCACCGCCGGGTCGCCGAGGCCCTGGATGGTGTAGAGCACGGCGGTTTTCAGGCCGGAGAACGAGAAATCGTGATGCGGGTCATGCAGCATCGAGCGCGGGAAATCGAAGGCCGCCGGGTCGCCCTGCTTGGCGATTTTTTCGATCTCCGGACCGCCGGGGTAGGGCAGACCGAGCATTTTGCCGACCTTGTCGTAGGCCTCGCCCGCGGCGTCGTCGCGCGTGCCACCGAGCTTGCGGTAGCGGCCGGGGCCCTGGACGTCGAGCAGCAGCGTGTGGCCGCCGGAAACGATGAGCGCGAGGTGCGGCGGGACGCGGGTTTCCCCGACGAAGGGTGAGAGTAGATGACCTTCGAGGTGGTTGATGGCGAGAAACGGTTTTCCCGCGGCGCAGGCGAGCGCTTTCGCCGCGGTGCTGCCGATCAGGAGCGACGAAGCAAGGCCGGGGCCGGTTGTGGCGGCGAAGGCGTCCAGATCCGCCACCTTCAGCCCGGCGTGGTCGAGTGCTTGTTCGACCAAGGGCCTGAGTCTCAGCGAGTGGTTTCTCGATGCCAGCTCCGGCACCACGCCGCCGTGGACGCGGTGGAGCTCGATTTGCGAGGAAATTTCCGACGCCAAAATCTCGGTGGCCGCGCCCGCCGCGCCGCGCACGATGGAGACGGCGGTTTCGTCGCAGGAGGATTCGATGGCGAGGAGCGTTTGCATGAAGGTTCGCGAGGTTCCGGCGTCCGGGGTTCCGGCGGGCTTTCCCTGACGCCGAAGTAGCCGGCGCTTGGGCGGAAAAGGGGCGAGGCAGAGCCTGATGTCGAGGTGCGCCGGTGACAAGGCGGTTGCGCGGCGCTCCGGGTGCTCATTTTGGGAAAGGATCGTCGCTTCACAGCTTGACAGGTTAAGTCTGCGGAAGAACGCTTCCAGCGTCTTTCCCTATGGCTTCCTTTAAACCCAGCCAATCCGCTTCCATTTTCTGTGCCTTGTTGGTCGCGGCCGCGCCTTGCGTGTCGTTCGCCCAGGCGCCGCCGCCGGGAGCCCCCGCGCCGCCCGCCGTTCTCAACAAACTTTGGGATGAAGCGACGGCGGCTTACGCGGTTCCGAATTATCCGCTCGCCGCCCAGAAGCTCGAGGATCTGCTGAAATACGTGGGGTCTGGTAATCAGGGGCCGGTCGAGCAGCTTCGCTTCAACCTGGGCCTCGCCTATCTGCTGGACGGCAAGAACGCCCAGGCGGAAAAGGCCTTCGCCGATTGCCTCAAGCAGTTTCCGACGGGCGAATACGCCAGCCGCTGCTACCTCGGCATGGGGCGCGCGCTCATGGGGCAGGGCAAGAACGAGGGGGCGATCGATCCCCTCAAGCGAGCGGCCGCCGATCCGAAATACCGGGGCGAGGCGGGTTTCACGCTGGGCCAGGTCTACACCGAGCTGAAGCGGGACGCCGAGGCTCTCAATATTTTCCGCAGTCTGATGGGTTCCGATGTCCGGACCCCCCAGCAGACGGCCGCGGCGGTGGAAATGCTCGGGCTGCTGGCCCAGTCCGGCAAACTCGACGAACTGGTTGCCTACCTCGACCGCTTGGTCCGCCAGCCGGGCGTCCGCGATTCGATGGCATGGTATGCCAACCAGGTGATCGTCCGGGCGGACCAGATGGTTGCGGACCAGAATTACCAGGCGGCGCTGCTGCTCTACCGCTCGGTGATTCCGCGCGCCCAGATCCTGCTGATCCAGCGCGATTCTCTGGTTGCGCAGCGCAAGGATCTAGAGGAACTGCAGAAGCGGGTGGATGCCGAGAAGGATCGCCCGGTCGAGCAGCGGTCGAACGCCGCCGAGCAGCTGAACGTGCTGAAGACGGCCCTTGACGCCAATGCCAAGGCGCTTGAGGCGATCGAGCAGAAGGAGGATCTCGACGCCGCTCTGCTGATGCGCCGCGGCCGCTGCCTGTATTATCTCGACCGCTACGAGGAGGCGCTTCTGTGCTTCCGTGAAATCCGGCTGCGCCACCCGAAGGCGGAGGATCTCGCGACCGCCAGCTACGCGGAGATCGCCGTGCTCAACAAGATGCAGAAGGCGGACGACGCGCTGGCCCGTGGCAACGAGTTCCTCCGCAAATTCCCGGATTCCGAAAACGTCGAGCAGGTCGGCGGCTTGGTGATCGAGTCCCTGATGCAGAACGCCAAATGGGCTGAAGTCGCGAAGCTGAGCAAGGAACTGTCGGGGAAATTCACCAAGTCCCAGCAGGGCGACCGCTGGGTGTTTTTCCAGGCGAAGGGCTTGTTCAACGACGGCCAGTTCGCGGACTCCATCCAGCAGTTCAAGAGGCTGGCGAAGGATTTCCCGAACAGCGAGCTGGCGGAAACCGCCTACTACCACATTGCGATGGGGTATTTCCTGACCAACAACTACAAGGAAACGCTGGCGGCCTGTAACGATTACCTCAAGCGCTACCCGAACGGGGTTTTCACAGGCGACATCCTTTACCGCCTCGCGTTCGTCGACTTCAACGACAACCAGCACGACCAGTCAGACCGGATCATCAAGAATCTGGGCGAATACCTGGCCAAGCACCCGAACGACCCGGCCGCGGGCTCGATGTACCTTCTCATCGCCGATACCTGGAGCCAGAAGAAGAAGGGTGATGCGGCACAGGGCATGGCATTGGCCGCCTACAAGAAGGCGGTCTGGACCGAGAGCCCGGATGACGTGCTCCAGTATGCGCTGGAATCGGCCACCTCCATCATGCAGGGCCAGAAGGACTGGGCTGGCATCGCCGCGCTGCATGGTGAATTCCTCAAGCGCAAGCCAACCAGCCCGATCGCCCTGGTTTCGGCCAACTGGCTGGCGAAGATGAAAATCCGCGAAGGCAAGGGCGAGGAGGCGGCCGCGATGCTCGCCGACGCCCTCCGGTCGCGGATTGGCGACCCCGCCAGCGAGCAGGCCGAATTGTTGATCGACCAACTCGTCAAGGCGCTCGTGCCCAAGCGTGCGAAGCCGGGCGAAGTCGATGTCGACGCGGTCGAGAAAAAGGTGACCGACACCCTGACCGCGGTCGTGGGCGAGAACCAGAGCCCGACCGCCAACGCCCGGATTTATTATGCCCGCGCCATGGTCAACGCCCAGCTCAAGCGCGGCAAGCAGGCGGATCTCTACATCAAGGGGATCGCGCTCAACACCGAACCTTCGGCGCTCAGCCCCGCGTTGCTCTCGGTGGCGGGCGAGGTGCTGCTGAAGGAAGGGGAATTGGACAAGGCCGAGGCCGTGTATCAACGCCTCGCCGACCGCTACAAGGACTCGCTCTATGCCGACGCCGGCCCGGTGGGTCTCGGTCGGGTGGCGCTGGCCCGCAAGCGTCCCGAGATGGCGTTGAAGATCCTCACCACCGCGTTGGAAAAGAATCCCGGCATGTCGAGCGTGCCGGAGGCCATGATCGCCCAGCTCCAGGCGTTGTCGGCGCTCAACCGCCTCGACGAAGCCGAGAAACTCGCACTCTCGATCATCAGCGACAAATCGTTCCGCGGCGAAAAAGCCGGCCGTGCCTACCTCGAGCTGGCCCAGATTTACCGCAAGCGGGCCGCTTCGGCGGTCGGTGACGACAAGCATGAGAAGCTGGCCAAAGCCCACGGCTACTACCAGCGCGTGTATCTCACGTATCGCAACTACCCCGAAATTTGCGCCGAAGGCTTGTGGCAGGCATACGAAGTGTTGAACGAACTCAACATGGAAACGGAGTCGGCCGAGACGCTCCGCAGGCTGGCCGAAGATCCCAAACTCGAAAACACCGAGCGCGCCAAGAAGGCCAAGGAACTCGCCCGATAAAGCCCACTCCCATGACGTCTTCTCCTTTCAATCGCATGGCGGCGGTATTCGCCGCAACGGTGCTCTCGTTGGCTCCGACGGTCCACGGCGCGGACCAGGTCCAGATCGTGTTCAAGGGCGGCCGTGCGCTGCCGCTCGACGCCGTCACGGTCGAGAACGGCCAGTTCAAGGTATTGTCGGCGCTCAACGGATTCGCGCAAGGACAGGCTTTCCGCTTGGACCTCGCCGACTACGTTTCCGGCGAGAAGCCGGAGGCGGTGAACCGCGGTGTGGCCTTGGTTCTGTTGGAAAAACCGGTCGAGGCGATCAGCGAGCTGGAACCGGTGCTTGCCGCCCACAAGGCGACGGCGAGCGTTCAGGGCAATTACTGGGTGGAAGCCGCCCGGGCGACGCTGTTCGCATACGCCATGATCGGCAACAACGCCAAAATGGACGCATTGGGCCGGGAAATTTCCGCCGCCACGCGTGGCGCGGGCACCGACCCGTCGGTGACGCTGGCCAAGGCGCTCGCCCTACCGCCGAGCAAAGCGGACGAAAAAGCCGTGATGCTCAAGGATCTGCTTTCGGACGAACAACCGATCGAGATTGCGGCTTATGCTGGATACTTCCGCGCCCAGGCCCTGCAGCGGTTGAAGCGCGGCCCAGAGGCCCTCGAGGCCTACCTCTCGGTTCCGTGCCTGCTGCCGACCGGCAGTTCCGTGGTCAACGGTGCCGCCGAACTGGCCGCCTCCCAGTTCATCGCCGATCAGTCGCGCCGTGAAGAGGCGCTCGCGCTGCTCAACGCCGCCGTCCGCGATGCGAAAGGCACCGAGGTGGCCGCCGAGGCCAATAAGCGGCTGGAAAGTCTCAAATAATCCGTCAATCTCTCTGTAAATTCTCAATCCATCGAACCCAGACATGAAAAAGACCATCAAAGCCGTGGCCTACCTTTCCTTCCTGCTTCTCCCCGCCATGGCATTCGGCGCGGAAGCGGCGGCCGAAGGTGCTCATAAGAAAACCCTCCTCGACGTCTATAAGGAGGGCGGCTGGGTCATGCACTTCATTCTCCTCTGCTCGATCGCCATGGTTTGGCTGATCATCGACGTTTGGCTCCGCACCAACCGCAAGGGCATGGTCCCCGAGCAGGATGTCGATGTCGCCCAGCAGAGCTTCCGCGCCGGCGACTACGTCGGCGCTTACCAGGCGATGAAGGCCTCCACCAGCCCCTTCGCCTCCGTCGTCCGCGCGGGCCTGAGCTCCGTCGGCTACGGCAAGGACGCCACCGAAGAAGCGCTCTACGCGGAGGTCGAGAAGACCAACTCCAAGATCCAGACGCGCATCAACTACCTTTCCGTCATCGGCGTTTGTACTCCGATGATCGGTCTACTCGGCACCGTGTCGGGTATGAAAGGCGCCTTCGCCAACCTGGGTTCCTCCGGCATCGGCGACCCGAGCGGCCTTGCCTCGCACATCGGTGAGGTGCTTGTCGCCACCGCGTCCGGCCTGTTCGTCGCGATTCCGGCGTTCATGTCGTTCTACTTCCTGCGCAACAAGCTCCAGGGTTCGATCCATCTCCTTCACGAGGAAGCCGAGCGCCTGTTCCGCAACGCTCCCTACGAGTATCTCCAGAACGCAGACGTCGGACAGGAAGAGACCTTCGCCGCGCTGCCGAATTGGATCGAAGTTCCGGACGCGGGCTGATTCGTCGTCCGAAGTTCAACCAAACCCATAACAACCAAAGACTATGGCCGGTGGTGGTGGAGGAGGAGACGGGGAACCGGAGTTCCAGATCGCTCCGATGATCGACGTGTTGCTCGTGCTGCTCATTTTCTTCATGACCATCACGTCGGCGGAAGTGCTCAAGGTGGACAAGAAGCTCACGCTTCCGGTCTCTCCCCACGCGAAGAAGCGTGACCCGGAGGTCTCGAAGCACGAGATGGCGGTCAACCTTCGTTGGAACGAGGCGGACAAGAAGGCCGCTCTGGTGGTGGACGATAAAGTCTACGACGACCAGCAGGAGGTCATCCCATACCTTGAGGAGCGGAAGAAAAATGACGAGCGGTTGCGCATTGTCATCCGTGGCGACCGCGGCCTTCCTGCAATGGAGGTCCAACGCCTGATGAACGTGCTCGGCGAAGCCGGCATTTCCGACATTGCGTTCGCGGCTTCCAACAAATGACGCGCCGATGAAACATTCGAAACGCAAAAGAGAATCCTCGGAAGTCAACATGGGCTTCCAGATCGCGCCGATGATCGACGTGGTCTTCGTGATCCTGCTCTACTTCATGGTGATGGCGGGTGCGGTCCAGGTGGAGAACGCCCACAACACCAAACTACCGGGAACGGTGGCGTCCGAGACGGAAACCGAAACTCCGGACGAGGTGGCGGTCAAGATCGAGGACGACGGCCAGGTCTACCTGAACGACGACCCGCTCGATTCGCCGGAAGCCAAGGACCTCCGCGAGCTGACGAACAACTTGTTGCAGCTCAAGGAAAGCAGCGACGCGTCCAAGTCGAAGGTGCTGGTCACCATCTACGCCGCCGAGCTGGCGAAATACCAGCGGGTGATCGACGTGCTCGACGCGCTGAGCCGGGCTCGCCTCGAAGACGTGACGTTCCAGGCGGGCTCGCCCGAGTGATTCATTAGACGGCTTCGTGCCTCCCGGCGGCTTGCTTGTCCGCCGGGAGGCTTTTTTATTGGGACATGCGTGATGACATCGAGCGCGTGCTGGTGGACGAAGAGGTGATCGGCAAGCGGCTGGACGTGCTGGCCGGCCAGATCTCGCGGGATTTCTCAGCGGGGCCCCTGCTGGTGATCGTTCTGCTGAAGGGGGCGTTCGTGTTCGCCGCCGACCTGTTGCGCCGGGTGCCACGGCCCCTGGAGATCGAGTGCCTCAACGTCGCCAGCTACCACGGCGGCCTCCAGAGCTCCGGGCGGGTGGATTTCCTCGACCGGCATTTCCCGGAAGTGGCGGGCCGCGAGGTGCTGCTGCTCGATGACATCCTCGATACCGGCCGGACGTTGCTCGCGGTGGCGTCCCGTTTGACGGAAGAGGGCGCGCGGACGGTGCGCACGGGGGTGCTGCTGGTCAAAGACCGGCCGCGCGAGGAGGCGGTGGAGGCCGATTACGCGGGCTTCGTCATCGGCGACGAGTTCGTCGTCGGCTACGGCCTCGACTACAAGGGGCGCTACCGGAACCTGCCGTACGTGGGGGTGCTCACGCCCGAGGCGATCGCCCGCGGGGCGTGAGCGGAGGCGCGGTCACTTGCCGTAGTGCCGGACCCACTCGGCGACGAGCTCGTCGTCGTCGTGGGCGGCCCAGACGTGGCGCAGGAAATCGGCCGGATGGATGAAGCCGTGGTCGCGCAGGAACTTCCGGTCGCCGCCGCAGCCGAACATGATGTCGGGATCGAGCTCGCCGCGCAGTTTGGCCTGCGCTTTGGCGAGGATGCGGGGCAGATAGGGGATGCCATGCAGCTCGTCGCCGAAGGTCGGGAGTTCGTCGCGGGTGAGCAGCTTGCCGCTGCGTTCGCCTTCCTGGATGACGAGGAAGTAGTCACGGCGCGCGGAGGCGACCAGCAGCGCGGTGGCGGGGCTCGGATCGCCTTCGTCGCAGAAGTCCTCGACGAAGTCGAAGAACTCGCGCGGCCGGCAGCCGATCGAGTCGAGGAACGCGAGATCGTCCGGGCGGTAGTAGGTCGCGAAGTCGCGTTTGCCGTCGCGGTATTCCGCGACGCAACGATCGAACAGGGCGAGGAAGCGGTCGTTCCAAATCATGGCTGGCGAACGATACCCGGGAACGCGGGATGCGAAACGAATTTCATGCGAGTGGGGCGATGGCGTCGATTGCCCGGAACGCGTCCGCGCCCGCGGGCGAGGCATTGAGCGCGGCCAGGCTGTCGTCGAGCTGGCGGACGGTGCGGGCGCCGATGATGGCGGTGGTGACCGCCGGGGTGCGCAGCGTCCATTGCAAAGCGAGGTGATGGAGCGGCAGGCCGGCGTCGTCGGCGATCTTTCCGAGCGAACGCAGTTGCGCCTGACGGGCAAGCACCTGCTCGGCCTGGAGGAAGGGGCTCTCGCTGGCGGCGCGGGAGTCGGTTGGGATGCCGTCCAGGTATTTCGGCGTGAGCATGCCCTGGGCGAGCGGGCTGAACACGGCGGTGCCGATGCCTTCTTCCAGCAGGTGGTCCAGGGTGCCGGAGGCCTCGACATCGCGGCGCAGGATGGAATAGGGCGGTTGGTAGATGAGGCAGCGGATGCCCATGTCGCGGAGGATGGAAACGGCTTCCTTGAGTCGCGGCAGCGGGTAGTTCGAAAGGCCGGCATAGAGCGCGCGGCCGGAGTTCACCGCGGTGGCGAGGGCGGACATCGTTTCCTCCAGCCGCGTGTTCGGATCTGCACGGTGGTGGTAGAAGATGTCGACGTAATCGAGCCGCAGGCGCTTGAGCGACTGGTCGAGCGAGGACAGCAGGTATTTGCGCGAGCCCCAGCCGCCGTAGGGGCCGGGCGACATGACGTAACCGGCCTTGGTGGCGATGATCAGCTCGTCACGGTGGGCGGCGAAGTCGTCGCGCAGGATGCGGCCGACGTTTTCCTCCGCGGCGCCGGGCGGCGGGCCGTAGTTGTTGGCGAGGTCGAAGTGGGTCAGGCCGTGGTCGAAGGCGCGGCGGGTGATGTTCCGGGCTTCATTGAAGTCGTCGGCGTGGCCGAAATTCTGCCAGAAACCGAGCGAGATCGCGGGAAGGAGCAGGCCGGAATCGCCGCAGCGTCGGTAGGGCATGCGGCCGTCGTAGCGGTCGGGATCGAACATGGTTTTTGTGCTTGAATGGGAAACTAACGAAGGTCCGCCGCGCGGCCTTTCAGTAGCGCCTCCAACCGCCTCAGCAGTGGCGGATGCGAGTAGTCGAGCCAGACACGCAGCGGGTGCGGGCTGGGGTGGGCGAGTTGGTCGACGGAGAGTTTTTTCAACGCGGAGGCCAGCGGAAGCGGGCCGCCGGTGGCCTCGGCGGCGAAGGCGTCGGCTTCGAACTCATGGCGGCGCGACCAGGCGTTGGCCACGACGCCGAGCAGGCGGCTCACCGGCTCGAACAGCAGTGAAAACAGCACGAGCCCGACGTGCGGGGTGATCTCCCGGACGCCGAACGCGTCGAAGAGCTGGCGGGCGAACGTGCCGCGGGGATCGGTTGCAAGACCGAGGAGAAAGAACAGCGCGGCGGACTGGAGGATGCCGACGGCGATGCGCTGGCGGATGTGGCCGCGGCGGAAATGCCCGATTTCATGGGCCAGCACTGCGAGCAGTTCGTCGTCGTCGTGCTTTTCCAGCAAGGTGTCGAAGATCGCGATCTTCTTCCGTTTGCCGAAGCCGGTGAAGAAGGCGTTGGCCTTGGCCGAGCGCTTCGAGCCGTCCATGACGAACACGCCGTCGAGGGGGAAACCGCAGCGCGCGCCGAGTGCTTCGATCTTCCGCCGCAGGTCGCTCTCCGGCATCGGGGTGAAGCGGTTGAACAACGGGAGGATCAGGGATGGGGCGAGGTAGGCCAGCAGCAGCTGGACGACAGTGAACACTCCCCAGGCCCACAACCAGGCGTGGCCGACATGGAGGAAGATCCAGAGCACGGCGGCGGCGAGCGGCAGGCCGATCGCGGCGCCGAGCAGCAGGCCTTTCAGCCGGTCGCTCCAGAAGGTGGCGACGGTCGCGCGGTTGAAGCCGAATTTCTCCTCGATGACGAAGGTATGGAACCACTCGAACGGCAGGCCGGCGAGTGACGACCCGAGCGCGATGCCAGCGAAAAACCACAGGCCGCGGACGATCGGCCGGCCGCCCGAAAGCTGGCGGGCGAGGTCGTCGAGCCAGGCGAACCCGCCGAACGTCCAGAACCCGATGAGAAGGGCGAGCATGACACTCGACTGGAGGATCTTGAAGCGGGCGTTGTCGCGCAGGTAGGCGCGGGCCCGATCCAGTGCGTCCGCGTCGAGCACCCCGGCGAGCGGCGCGGGGACCGATTCGGGAAATGCCTTGAGGTTGAGCAGCGTGGCCGCGAAGTCGAGTTTCCACAGCAGGAACAGGGCGATCAGGATCGCCACGGCCAGGAAGTTCCAATCGGTCATCGGCCGCAGCATGCACTGCGGGGCGGGGGCGGCAAGGGATTCGCTTTGGTCGTTGCCGCTGGCCCGGGGCACCGCTATCGTCGCCGCCGATGCGCGTCCCGAACCGTTTGTCGATTTCCCCGCGTGGGTTGGCCGGATTTTGTCTGGCGGTCACCACCGCGCTCGCCGCGGGCGAGGCTCCGGCGCCGTCCGGACCCGCCGCCAACGGCCGGACGGCGAGCAACGCCTCGATTCTCACCCGCCGGGATGCACGCGCGATCACCCTGAAAATCCCCGCGCCACGTGGTCAGATCGTCGACCGGGAGGGCGAACCGTTCGCCCAGAACGTGGTGGCCTACCAGATCGGACTGCAATTCCGGCAGTTCGAGAACGCGGACCGCGATTTCGTGGTCCGCTGGGGACGCGCCCGCATCGAGCAGCTGCGCCCGTATTTCAAGAATCTGGATTCGCCCAGCGACGACGAGCTGTTCGAGCACTATCGCCATCGTCGTTGGCTGCCCTTGCTGATCTCCGGTCAGATCGACGCGAAGGCGGCGCGCGCGCTGGAGCCGAAGCTCGGTCCCGATCTGGTTCTTCATCCGGTCTACCGTCGCTACTACGCCGACGGCGGCCTCGCCTCGCACCTGATGGGATACGTCGGGACCGTCGGCAAGCTGCCCACCGGGCCGATCAATTTCTACGAGCCGATGTGGGAGGAGGTCGAGGGCCGCGCCGGCTTCGAGAAACTCTACAACCAGCAGCTCACCGGCACGCCCGGCACCAAGCGGCTGCAATTCGACGAGAACGGCACCAAGCTGCTGGAGGAGGAAACCCAGCGTCCGCGCCCGGGCGGCACTCTGGTCACCACGCTCAACCTACGCTGGCAGCGTCTCGCGGAAAAAGTGCTCAAGGAGGGGTGCAAACGCGGCGCGTTCGTGGTGATCGACGTGATCACCGGCGACGTGCTGGTGATGGCCTCGCAGCCGACGTTCGACCCCAGCGTGATGATCGGGATCAACGCGGCGGACTTAAAGGCGCTCACCGAGGACGCATCGCACCCGCTATACAGCCGTGCGTACCAGTCGGTTTATCCGCCGGCCTCGACCTTCAAACCGATCGTGGCGCTGGCCGCGCTCAACGACGGCGTGATCACGGAGAACACGTCGATCTACTGTCCGGCGGCGATCCAGATCGGCGACCACGTCTTCAACAACTGGAACAAGAATCCCGAGGGCGATCTCGATGTGAAGCGCGCGCTCGCCCGCTCGTGCAACCCATGGTTCTACCAAGTGGGCGTCAAGGTTGGCCCGACCTCGTTCCTCGGCGTCGCCAGCCGCCTCGGCTACGGCAAGAAGACCGGCCTGCCGTTGATCGGCGAGGCGGAGGGCCTGGTGCCCACCAACGAGTGGATGCTCAAATACGAGAAGCGACGCATTCGCGACGGCGACACCGCCAACATGTCGATCGGCCAGGGCGTGCTGCTCGCTTCGCCGCTGCAGGTCGCGCAAGGGATGGCCGGCATCGCCAATGGTGGCGCACTGCCGAAGCTGCACCTCATCAAGCAGGTGCAGGACGAGCGCGGGCGGGTGATCGAAGTCACGCGGCCGGAGCGCCAGCATTCGCTCGGTATCGCGCCTGACGCCATCGACATCGTGCGGCACGGGATGCGCGATGTGGTCAACAGCGATTACGGCACCGGCAAGGCGGCGGCGCTCAGTTTCACCGAGCTCTGCGGCAAAACCGGCACCGCCCAGTGGGGACCGCCGTCAAAAGAACAGCGGCTGGCTTGGTTCGCCGGCTTCCTCCCGTTCGACAATCCCCGCTACGCCTTCGCAGTGCTGTACGAAGGTCGCCCGGGCGAAAAGGTTTCCGGCGGCCGCATGTCCGCGCCAATAGTGAAAGCCTTCTTCGAGCCGCTGAAGGACGAGATTAAAGATGTCATCGCGCCGCCGCCGAAGGCGTTGATGATCGCGCAGGAAGGCGATGGCGGTCCCGCCCGGGCCATTCCCGTAGACGAGTCCGATCTCGAGCCGATCCAACCGAAGGAGGGTGTGCTCAAGGCGCTGCCGGTCGAGCCGCTGGAGACGGGCGAACCCGCGCCGAAACCGGCACCCGGGGAAGAATCGCACGTGCCCGCCGCCCCGGCGGAGCCCGTGGTGCCGCGCGCCCGCGCGGTGGATCCGTCGGAATTGCCGACCGAGAGCGAGGAAGGCCCGTGAAGCGGGCGGAAAATTCCCGCACAGCGATCTTCTTTTGTCTTCCCAGCCGGATGATTTCCCGCCACACATGAAGAAGCGCGGCCGAGCGTCGCGCGACCCAGCGATACACGTTATACAAACCTAGTTATGGACATTCAGATTGCTTCTCTTTGCGACTTCGCCGCCGACTACAACGGCAAGCTCGTGATTTCCGGTACCTTCGACACCCTCGTTGCCCGCGCCGTCCCGGTCGTCCACCCGCAGTGTGCGCTTGCCCTTCGTTTCTGCTTCACGCCGGAAGACAGCGGTCGCCACAAGCTTTCCATCAACATCATCGACGAAGACGGTGAGTCGCTCGACCCGAACAACATGCCGATCGAGCCGGAATTCGAAGTTCAGCTCCCGAAGAACGTGCCGTTCGTGACCCGCAACATCGTCATGAACCTCCAGGGCCTCCGCTTCTCCAAGGCCGGCATCTACTCGATCGATATCGGCTGCGACGGCGAGATCCTCGTCCGCCTGCCGCTGCGCATCGCGCTCGTCAATCAGAACGCCGAAGCAGTGGCGTAATCTTCCGAGTGGGGTATGGTTCGCGCCATGCCCCACGCCCAACGTTTTTCTTGTGCTCTCGTCACCGGCGCGTCCGCCGGACTCGGCGAGGAGTTCGCCTTCCAGCTCGCGCCGCGGGTCGACGTTCTCGTCCTCGTGGCGCGGCGGGCGGAGCGCCTAAGGGTGCTCACGCAGGCGCTGAACGAGGTTTTCCCCGGGTTGCGGGTCGAGGTGGTGACGGCTGACCTGGCGGCCGATGGAGGCTGCCAGCGGATGGCCGACTCGCTCTCCGAACTCGGTCTGGTTCCGGATCTGCTGGTGAACAACGCCGGCATGGGCGATTACGGCGAGTTCGCCACCGCCGAGTGGCCGAAACTGGAGGCGATGCTGCGCCTCAACGTCGAGGCGCTGACCCGGCTGACGCACGCGGTGCTCCCCGGCATGATCGCGCGGGGCGGCGGCGCGGTGGTCAATGTCAGCTCGCTGGCCTGCCTGCTGCCGATCCCGGACTTCGCCGTTTACGCGGCGACCAAAGCCTATGTCAGCAGCTTCTCGGAGGCGCTGCGGATCGAGCTGAAAGAGCACGGCATTCCGGTGCTGGCCGTTTGCCCGGGGCCGGTGCGCACCGAGTTCGGCGAGGTCGCGCGACGCGATCCCGAGCGCGATCCGGCGATCGGCGCGTTCTACGTGTCGAAGGAACGGGTGGTGGAGGACGCCTTGCTGGCGCTCGACCGCAACCGCGCGCGGGTTTACCCGGGGCTCAAGATCGCGGTCGCCGCCGCGGTGATCGCGGCGTTGCCGCTGTGCGCGATTCGCCTGGTCATGGGCCGGCGCCCGCGCCGATAAGCGCGGCCCGGCCGTTTAGCCGAGCTGCGCTTGGAGCTTTTCGATTTCGTCCGACAGCTCGGACCAGCGCGAGTAGGCGATCTCCAGCGACTGCGTCACATTCGCCACGGCTTGGGTCGCCTGGCGGAATTTGTCGGCGTCGGTGGCGATGGCCGGGTCGGAAAGGTGATCCGTGAGCGTGGACTGGGCGCCTTCGAGCTCGGCGATCTTCGTCTCCAGCGCGGCGAGCTCGTGTTCCAGCGGCTTGAGCACCTGAGTCCGCTTCTGTCGCTGCTCGGCTTCGAGACGGCGCTGGTCCTTACGGTTGACGTTGGAAGCCGGCGCGGGGGCAGTCGCTTGCTTCGGTGCTTCGGCCGGACGTTTGGAGAGCTGCGCGGGCGCGGCTTTCGCGGCGTTTTCCTCGGCGGCGATCTTGTCGAGGTAGTAGCCGATGTTGCCGTTGAAGACACGGGGCGATTCGCCCGGGCGGAATTCGAGGGTCTTGGTGACGAGCGGGTCGAGGAACGACCGGTTGTGCGACACGATCATGACCGTGCCGGGGTAGTCGATGAGCGCGCGCTGGAGCACGTCCTGCGACTGCATGTCGAGGTGGTTCGTCGGTTCGTCGAGGATGAGGAAGTTCGCCGGCTGGAGCAGCATGCGGACGAGGGCGACGCGCGACCGCTCTCCGCCGGAAAGGACGCCGACCTTTTTGAACACATCGTCGCCGCGGAACAGGAAGCAGCCGAGGATGTTGCGGGCCTGCGGAATGGCGTCGCGTGAGGCGACCTCCTCAACCGATTCGAGGATCGTCTTGGTCGGGTCGAGCTCGTCGGCGTGGTTCTGCGAGAAGAACGAAGTCGCCACCTTGTGGCCGAAGGCGTGGCTACCGGTGTCGGGCTCCTCTTGGCCGGTGATCAGGCGGCAGAACGTCGATTTGCCCGCGCCGTTCGGTCCGACGATGGCGATCTTCTCGCCGCGGGTGGTTTCGAAATCGAAGCCGTTGAAAATCCGCAGGCTGCCGTAGGCCTTCGACACGCCCTCGAGCTTCGCCACCGAATTGCCCGAGGCTGGCGGCGGCGGGAACTTGAAGTTCATCACCGCGTCGTCCTGCTCGGGCTGGGGGATCCGCTCGATTTTTTCGAGCATCTTGACGCGGGACTGCACCAGCGTCGCCTTGTTGGCGGACGCGCGGAAGCGGTCAATGAAACGCTGGATGTCGGCGATCTCCCGCTGCTGGGCGGTGTATTGCTTGAGCTGGATTTCCTTCCGCAGCACCGACTCCTTCTCATAGTAGGAGAAATTGCCCGCGTATTCCTCGGCCCGGCCGTGATGGAAGGCGATCGTGCGCGTGCAAAGTCCGTCGAGCAGACCGCGGTCGTGGGAGATGAGCAGGATCGCGCCGGGGTAGCTGCGGAGGTAGTTCTCCACCCACCGCTGGGTACCGATGTCGAGGTGGTTGGTCGGCTCGTCGAGCAGCAGGACGTCGGGTTCTTGGAGGAAGAGCTTCGCCATGGCGATGCGCATCTGCCAGCCGCCGGAAAACTCGCCGCAGTCGCGGGTGAAGTCTTTTTTACTGAAGCCGAGCCCTTGCAGCACGCTTTCGATGCGCGGCTTCATGCGCTCGGGATCGACCGCGTCGAGCTGGAGCTCGAGCTCGCCGATCTCCTCGAGCAGCTCGCCGTAGGGCGACGAGCGTGGGTCGAGCTTCTCCAGTTCGTGGGAAAGGCGGTCGATCTTCTCGCGCAGGGCGATCGTTTCGCCGAAGGCGGACTCGGTCTCGGTCCACAGCGAGCGGCCTTTGACGTGGATGCCCTCCTGCGGCAGGTAGCCGACTCGCGTGCCTTTCGGTGCGTGGATCTTGCCGCCCGTTGGTTCGATGATGCCGGCGATGCATTTCATCAGCGTCGACTTGCCCGCGCCGTTGTGCCCGGCGAAGGCGATGCGCTCCTTCGGCTGCACCGTGAACGCGAGGTTGTCGAACAAGACTCGGGCGCCGTATTCGACGCGGAGGGACTGGATGGAAAGCATGGGCCGCGGCAACGTCCTTGGCCGGGCGGAGAAGGTCAATCGGCAATTAGAAACCGTAAGCCGCGCTTATCCGCCGAATCATGCCACAACCACGAAAAACACGAAATGGGCACGAAAGTAGAACTCTTCGTGTGTTGAGTGCCTTTCGTGGTTTTGAAAAAGTGAGGCTAGGCCGCGTCCTGATCGAGGCGGCGGCGGCGGATCAGCGGCGGGCGCTCGCCCTGGACGACCGGGCGGTTGATGGTGACGGCCTCGATGTCGCCGCGCGAGGGGACGTCGAACATCACGTCGAGCATCAGCCGCTCGAAGATGGAGCGCAGCGCGCGGGCGCCGGTGCCGCGGCGGACGGCCTCCTCGGCCAGTGCGCGCAGGGCGTCGCGGGTGACGCGGAGCTTCACGCCGTTCATCGCGAGCTGCTTGCCGTATTGCTTCACCAGCGCGTTTTTCGGCTCGGTGAGGATCGAGATCAGCTCGTTTTCGGTCAGGCGGCGCAGCGAGGAAATGACGGGCAGGCGGCCGATGAACTCGGGGATCATGCCGAAGTGCAGCAGGTCCTCGGGCTGGACTTTTTCGAGCACGTTGAACGACGGGTTGTCGAGGTCGTCCGTGTGGTTCTTGCTGCTGTGGAAACCGAGCGTGTTGCGGCCGAGGCGGCGGCGGACCATGTCCTCGAGGCCGACGAACGCGCCGCCGCAGATGAAGAGGATCTTCTCGGTGTTGACCTGGATGTATTCCTGCTGCGGGTGCTTGCGGCCGCCCTGTGGCGGGACGTTGCAGATGGTGCCTTCGAGAATTTTGAGCAGGGCCTGCTGCACGCCTTCGCCCGAAACGTCGCGGGTGATCGAGACGTTCTCGGTCTTGCGGCCGATCTTGTCGATTTCGTCGACGTAGATGATGCCGCGTTCGGCGCGGGAGACGTCGAAATCGGCGGCCTGGAGCAGGCGGAGGATGATGTTCTCGACGTCCTCGCCGACGTAGCCGGCCTCGGTCAGAGTGGTGGCGTCGACGATGCAGAACGGCACGTCGAGCACACGGGCGAGGGTGCGGGCGAGGAGGGTTTTGCCAGAACCGGTCGGCCCGAGCAGGAGGATGTTCGATTTTTCGATTTCCACGTCCTTGAACTCGTCGTCGAGCTTCGCGACGTCCTGGCGGAGGCGCTGGTAGTGGTTGTAGACGGCGACGGAGAGCACCTTTTTCGCGTGTTCCTGACCGATGACGTGCTGGTCGAGGCGGTCACGGATTTCGGAAGGCGAGGGGATGCGGAAGCCGGTCTTGTCGCCCGCCGCGGCTTTGCCGCCCTTGCCGGCCGCACCGGCGAGTTCCTTTTCGAGAATGTTCGAGCAGACCTCGATGCATTCGTTGCAGATGTAGACGCCGGGGCCCGCGATCAGCTTTTTGACCTCGGAGTGGCTTTTGCCGCAGAAGGAACACATCGTGAGGTTGGAGGCGCGTGCCATGGGAGCGATGGGGATGCGGGGGAAAACGCGCGGAGGAATCCCGCGGGCAGAGGCAGTCTAGCGCAGGATGCGGGCGGCGAAACGACAAAATCGCCGGAGCGGGCGGATCGCCGCCGCGGGGCGGAAACGGGCGGGGAATCCCCCCAAAAAAGCGCCAAAAAGAAAGCGCCGGCCGTTGCCGGCCGGCGCTTGTCGGAACAATTGGATCAACCTTCGGATTTCTCGACCGCGGCGAGCACCGCGTCCGGGAGTTCCTTGCGGCTTTCGAGCACCTTGTCGACCAGGCCGTAGGCGACGGATTCCTCGGCGGACATGTAGTTGTCGCGGTCGGAATCGTGTTCGATCTGCTCGACGGTCTTGCCGGTGTGCTTGGCGAGGATGCCGTTGAGGCGCTTCTTCAGATTGAACATGAACCCGATCGTGCGCTCGACGTCGGACGCCGTGCCCTGGGCTCCGCCGGAGACCTGGTGGATCATCACGTGGGAGTTCGGCAGGCAATAGCGCTTGCCCTTGGTTCCGGCGGTGAGGAGCACGGAACCCATCGAGGCGGCGATGCCGATGCAGTAGGTGTTCACGTCGCAGGTCATGAACTGCATCGTGTCGTACATCGCCAGACCGGCGGTGACGGAACCGCCGGGGCTGTTGATGTAGATGTGGATGTCCTTTTTCGGATCCTGCATCTGCAGGAAAAGGAGCTGGGCGATCACCGAGTTGGCGACGAAGTCGTCGATCGGCGTGCCGATGAAGATGATGCGATCCTTGAGAAGACGCGAATAGATGTCGAACGACCGCTCGCCACGCCCGTCCTGCTCCACGACCACGGGGACGTAGTAGCTGTTGTGGGGCGTCATGTGGCGGGCGGCGGTGGGGAAGAAATCACTCATTGGTCAGAGCTTCGTTGGTCTCTTCCACGTTGGCGTGTTGAACCACGAAGTCAATCGCCTTGCCGACGAGCATCGAGTTGCGGATGCCGGAGAGACGGCCGGAGCGCTGGATGTCCTTGATGAACTTCTTCGGCTGGACCTTGCGGGCCTGGGCGATGGAGATGAGGTGCTGGACGAGCTCCTGGTCGCCGACGACGAGGTTTTCGGCGCGGGCGATCTCCTGGAGGATGAAGTTCGTCTTGATGTTGCTCTTCGCCTGTTCGCCGGCGGAGGAGAAGATCTCGCTCTGCTGGGCTTCGACTTCCTCCGGGGAGGCACCGGCACGAACGTTGCGCTGGACGATGGCGTCGGCCTGGTTCTGCGTTTCGGCGGCGAGGAGTTCTTCCGGGATCTCGAATTCGACGATCGAATTGAAGTGCTCGACGATCTGGTTGACCTTCAGGTCGTCGATGCGGCGGGTGCGCTCGGCTTCCATGTTGGTGCGGATGAGCGTCTTGATTTCCTCAAGCGTCTTGCCCGGGGCGAGCTTGGCGGCGAACTCGTCGTCGAGCTCCGGCAGCACGGCTTCCTTGATTTCCTTGAGGCTGACGGCGAAGACGACGTCCTTGCCGCGGAGGTCGGAAAGCGGGAAATCCTCCGGGATGGTGACGGTGACGTCCTTGGATTCGCCGGCGTTGAGGCCGACGAGCTGGGCGGCGAAGCCCGGGAGGAACGTGTCCTCGCCGATGCGGACCCAGAAGCCTTCGCGGCCGCCGAGGTAGCCGGCCGGCTTGCCGAGGAATTCTTCCAGCGGCTTGCCTTCGATGGACGAGGTGAAGTCGACCACGGCGAAGTCCTTGTCCTGAAGGCCGCGGCCTTCGACGGTGTTGAAGTCGGCGAAACGCTCGCGGAGACCTTCGAGCTGCTGGTCGATTTCGGCGTCCGGCACGACGGTGGCCGGCACCTTCACGGTGATGCCCTTGTATTCCGGAAGCTGGATTTCCGGGGCGAGGAGGAGCTTGGTCTGGAAGGAGAAGCTACCGTCGGCCTGGAACTCGGTGCTTTCCGGGATGCCGAAATCGAGAACCTTGAGCGATTCCTGGCGGAGGGCTTCGTCGCAACCTTCCTGCATCAGGCGGTCGCGGAGTTCTTCGCCGATTTCCTTTTCATAGCGCTTTTCCACGACCTTGCGCGGGGCCTTGCCGGGGCGGAAGCCGGGGATCTTGGCCTGGCTGGTGTAGCCCGCGACGATGCGTTCGCGTTCGCCGGAGACCTTCTCGGCGGGGATTTCGACGCGGAGGGTGGCGACGCACTTGGGCTGCTTTTCGACGACAATGTTCATGGTGGCGGAGCCGGCTTCGACGCCGGGGGCGGGGAAACTAGGGCCGCGGCGGGGTGCTTGTCAAACCCCGGGGGTGGGGGGAACCCGATCAATTTGGGGTGCCGTCGGTGAAGCCGGACCACGCCCACAGGGTCGGATCGAGCTCGGCGCGGGCGGCGGCGACCAGCGCTTCGGCGTCCGCCGGGTCGCGCAGCACGGCGAACATCGTCGAGCCGGAGCCGCTCATCAGCGCGCCGGCGGTTTCTGGGCGGTCGAGCAGCCATTGTTTCGCCTCGGCGAGGAAGCGGTGCTTCTGGAACACGGGCTTTTCGAGGTCGTTGACCAGCTCGCCCCAGGGGAAAATTTGCGGGGCGTAGGCGATGCCGGGTAGGGGTTCGGCGTCCTTCCAGCGTTTGTAGGCGTCGGGCGTGGCGACGCCGAACGAGGGCTTGAGGAGCACGACCGGCAGCGCCGGCGGCGGGGCGACCGATTCGAGGATTTCGCCGCGGCCAGTACAGCGGACGGCGCCGGGCATCAGGAAAAACGGGATGTCCGAGCCGAGAGTGGCGGCGAGTTCGATCAGGCGGTCGACGCCGAGCGGGCCGCCGTGCTGTTCGTCGACGGCCAACAGGGTGGCGGCGGCGTCGCTGCTGCCGCCGCCGAGCCCCGCGCCATGTGGGACGTTCTTTTCCAAAAAGATGTGAAAACGGCACGGTTCGCCCGCGGCGGTTTCCCAAGCGCGGACCGCCTTGACCACCAGGTTCGATTCGTCCGCCGGCACCGACGGATCGGAGCAGGCGAAGGCGAATGCGTCGGCCGGGGTGAACTCCAGGCGGTCGGCCAAGCCTGGCAAGCGGACCATCAGGGTGTCGAGCGCGTGGAAGCCGTCGTCGCGGCGGCCGAGCACGCGCAGCGAGAGGTTCAGCTTGGCCGGCGCGGGGCGGGAAAGGGAGTCGGGACTCATGTTGTGGGGGAAAATCAATCGCGGACGATCAGGGCCATCATGCGCCCGGTTTGCCCGAGTTCCATCCGGTAGCTGTAGTGGCGGGCGAGGTCGGCGGCGGTGTTTTCGCCGCAGTCGGTGAAATCGCCGACGCCGGCTCGCGCCGCCTGGCGGGCGATTTCCGCGGCGAAATCGACCTCGTAATGCGGCGGGCGGATGCACGGGCCTAGCACCGCGGTGACGTCGTCCGGGCGGGTGCCGAACTCGCGGGCCATGGTGGCCAAAGCGACGCCGAAGATGTCGCCCTCGGTGCCCTTTTTGCCCGAATGCAGCAGGCCGATCGCGCCGGTTTTCCGGTCGGCCATCCAGATCGCGCCGCAATCGGCGACGTAAATGGCGAGCACCACGCCCGGTTGGTTCGTCACCAGACCGTCGACGCCGGGAACGACGGGCAAGCCGTCCGGGGCCGTGATGACGGGCGCGCCGGGGACGACCGCCACGCCGGTGCCGTGGATCTGCTCCGCTCGCCACCACGCCGAAGGGTCGGCCGAGAAATCCGCAACCGATTGCTCGTGAACGCCACGCAGACGGCGCATGGCCTCGTCACGGCCGACCGCGACGTCAATGTCCGGCTGGCGGCCGATCCATGCGGCACGCACGCCGGGAAGGCGGGCGATCGGGTCCAGGAATGAAAAAGCCTCCGTCACGGGCGGACCGTAACGGAGGCGGAGGGAATTCGCCAAGCGGCTTCCTTGGCGGTGGGGAAGTCAGCTGAGCGCGCGGCTGCGGATGGCCCGCTTGGTGTGCTCGACCGTTTCGGCCTGGTCCTGGTCCATGTCGGCCAAGATGCCGGCTAGGTCGCTAGCGATCTCCTTGCGCATCTTCGAGACGAGCTCGACACCCTTCTGGGTGATGCGCACCATGATTTTGCGGCGGTCTTCGGCGGCGTGGACGCGTTCGACGTAGGACAGTTTTTCCAAGCGGTCGACTAGGCCGGTGGCGGCTGCGGTCGAGTGGCCCATCTTTTTCGCGATATCCGACATGGTCAGATATTCCTCGCTCGAAAGATAGGTCAGCAGAAAGAACTGGGGGAAGGAAACGTTTCCTTTGTTGAGCTGGGTCGACAGGTTCAGAATGCAGCTTCGCTGGGTGAACAAGACGAAGTCAGCGAGACGGTCGGCGTCGGCTTGCACCGAGGCGCTGGACGCATTCGAGGTGTTCAATTTCATGGCTGGTTTCTTGAGTGTTCATTCACAGGGGGACGTGGGGACGAATGTAAGGGAACACGGCCTTCGAGTGCGGCAAGGTATCAGCATTTGCGAAATGCAATCAACTGAAAAATGCAAAATTTTAAGTCAAATTGACCATTTTGCCCGGAAGTTTTTTGAAAATCAGGGGCTTGCCGGGGAGGTCGGTTTGGTGGCGGTTTCGGCCGGGCCGGAGGGCGGGCTGGCGGCGGTGTGGAAGACCGCATCGCCGGGTTGCGGATTGCCCGCCTGGATGTCGGCGGCGGCGAACTGTCCGAGTTTTTCGCCGGTGCAGCGCAGGTTCGACACCCGCTCGTCTGGGCCGCGGGTGGTGAGGATGCCCCCGGTTTCGATGTCCCACGGACCGTAGCTCTGGATCAGCACGAACGTCTTGTCCGTCGACACCGAGGCGATCCGACCGATCAGCCGGTTCTGCGGCGCGGTTTTTTCCTTCGGCGGGGCTGCCTCCGGCTTCTTTTTGAACCAGGAGCACGAGGAAAGCGCGATGCCGGTTGCGGCCAGCGCCAGCCAGATCATCCGTCGTTGCATGGACGGCAAGCTGGCGGCAATCCGCGGCGGGCGCAAGCCGGGCTCCGCTTGGTCGTGGTTTCGCCGGAAGCGCGGTTTATTTGGCGGCGGCTGCCGGCTTGCCATAGGCGGCCTGCAGGCGTGCCAGTTCGGCCGCGCTGACCGGCAGGACGGAGCCGTGGCGGAAGCGGAACGGGACCTTGAAATCCGCGACCGGGGCGAACTGCCCGCCGGCCAGATCCGAAGTGGTGAAGGCCTTGTAGCCCTCGCCCTTGCTGTAGTGGTCGAGCAGCAGGCACCAGGTCGGCTGCTTGCCGGGGGCGGCGGCTTCCAGCGGGAAACATTGCGGGCCCTCGTAGCCCTGAAGTTTGGCCAGCGAGAACTGCGGCACGTCCTGCCACGGGCCCATCAGCTTCGCGCTCTTCTCCATCGTGACCGCCTTGTAGGTCTCGTCCTTGGTGAAACGGTAGTAAACGCCGCCGTCGCGGACGATGTCGGTGTCGATGACGTCGACGGGCTTTTCGATGTAGACGAACGGTTTGCCGAAGGTTTTGAAATCCTTCGTGCGGCATGCCCAGATGCGATGTTTGGCGAAGTTGTCCTGTTTGGTTTTGGATGCCCAGAACACGAGGTAGTCCTTGGTTTCCTCGTCATAAACGGCCTCGGGCGCCCAGGTGCAACCGGCGTCGTCCGGGGCGACCTGGACCAAGCGGGGCTCGGACCACTTCACGAGATCCTTGGATTCCCAGATGACGATGGACTTGCTGCCTGCTTCGACGGCTCGTTTCCAGCCGCGGTTGAGGTGGATCGAGAGGTCGGTGGCGATCAGATAGAACGTTCCACCATCGGGCGAACGGACGAGGAACGGATCGCGCACGCCTTTTTCGCCGAGCTTGCTGACCAGTACCGGCTCGCCGCCGTTCAGCGCGTCCCAGCTCCGTCCGTCGGAGCTGAGCCCGAAGTAGATCTGCTCGGTCATCGGCGTTTGCTCGCCTTTGAACGTGACGAAGAGAAACCCATCATCCTTGGCGAAGGCGGGGGATCCGAGCAGGAAGGTGGCGACGACGGGCAGGAGTTTTTTCATCGGGAAAATGGCGGAGTACGCATACGTTCGGTCGGGCAGCCTTTTATCAGAAGAAGCGCGCCTGGTCTGCTAGAGGGCGGTCACGCTCTGGACGAATTTCGAAAATAGCTCCGCACCTTGTTCTAGCGCGGCGAGTTCGATGAACTCGTCGGCGGTGTGGGCCTGGTCGATTGAGCCGGGGCCGATGCAGACGCTCGGGATGCCGGCGTGGGAAAGGTGGGCGGCGTCGGAGAACCACGGCGCGCCGGCCAGGCCGATGGCGGGATCGGTCGCCAGCAGGGTTTGGATCATCGGCTCGGTGGCGGAGGTGTCCATCGGCGGGTTCTCGTGCGGGCGGACGATTTCCAACGGCAGGCCGAGCGAGGCGATCGTTTCCCGGAGCAACTTCAGCGCGCCGCCGGCGGCGGAGAGCGCTGGGGTGATGCGGATGTCGATTTCCGCCTCGGCGAGATCGGGCACGATGTTCGGTCGCGAGCCGGCGCGCAGGACGCCGACGTTCATCGTGCTGCGGCCGAGCACCGGGTGGAGGAAAGTGGCGAGCGTTGGCGCGAGTTCGCGTTCGAGCGAGTCGAGCGCGCGGCAGAGCTTGAGCGCCGCGTTGTCGCCGCGCTCCGGCTGCGAGCTGTGGGCGGCCTTGCCGGTGGCGCGGAGGGTGGCCCACAGCGAGCCCTTGGTGACGTGGACGACCTGCATCGAGGTTGGTTCGCCGACGAGGGCGAACGAGTAGTCCTGGCCGTGGCGGGCGGCGAAATCCTTCGACCCCCATTGGCAGGATTCCTCCCCCATGAAGGCGACGAAGTCGATAGCGACGGGCGAACCGGCGAGCGCGTCGCGGTTTTCGTGGAGGGCCCACAGCATTGCGGCCATCGGCCCCTTGGTGTCGGACGCGCCGCGGCCCCACAGTTTGCCGTCGCGGATCTCGGCGGCGAAAGGATCGATCGTCATGCCGCCGACGCCGACGGTGTCGAGGTGCGGGCCGAGCAGGATGCGCGGGCGGCCGTCGAGCGGGGCGAAGCGGGCGATCAGGTTCGGCCGGCCGGGGCGGACGACGTCGAGGGCGACGTCCGCGCCGAGCTCCTTGAGCCAATCGCCGAGGTGGTGGGCGAGATCGGCCTCGCCGGTGCGGTCGGTCCCGGGCGCGTTGTCCGGATTGACGGACGGAATGCGGACCAGTTCCTGGAGCAGGCTGACGACATCGGCGGGCATGCCATGAGGGTTAGACTCCCGGCGGCGGACAGGGAAGGGGGGAGTTGGATTGGTGATTTGAAATTTGAAATTTGAGATCATGCGGGGACGGCTTTAGTTCGTGGCGATGCCGTCTCGTCCGCTGCCGATGCTTGCCCTGGTCCTGCGCGTCCTGCTGGGCGTCTGGTTCCTCTATTCCGGCGGTGAGAAGGTGTTCGGCTCCGGACTGGCGGAGTTCACCCGGGCGGTGGCGAACTACCGGATGGTCGCCGCGCCGTGGGACGCGGTGGTCGCCTACACCGTGCCGTGGTTCGAGATCGTGGTGGGGCTGTGCCTGGTGCTCGGGTTCTGGAAAAAGGGCGCGCTGCTGGTGGTCGCCGGGCTGATCGGCGTGTTCGCCGTCGCGGTCGGCCACGCGTGGCGCGAGGGGCTGAACATCGCCTGTGGCTGCCGCGGCGGCGCGGCGGCGATGAACTACTGGGGCAAGATGGCGGAATTCGCCGGCTACCTCGCGGTAATCGCCTTCGTCTGGTGGACCGGGCGGGGCGAGCCGGCGGGGGACGACGGCTGACGTTTTTTTCCAAGAACTCATTGCCGGAACGTCCGCCTCTCCGCACCGTCCGGCCATGCGCTACACCGAACGTCTCGCCCAACGGATTCGTCAAACCGGTTCCCGCCTCTGCGTCGGCCTCGACCCGCGTCCGGGTGATGGCGGCGCGAAGGAAGCCGGCGAGTTCCTCCGCCGCGTGATCGGCGAGACCTGGGAATATGCCGCCGCGTTCAAGCCGAACATGGCCTACTTCGAGGCGCTCGGCATCGAGGGCGTGAGCCTGCTCGAGGAGCTGCTCGGCGAGATGCCGGACGAGGTGCCGGTGATCCTCGACGCCAAGCGCAGCGACATCGGCGAGACGCAGAAATACTACGCGCAGGGTTATTTCGCCCGCTGGAACGTGGACGCGGTGACGCTCAATCCATTCCTCGGATACGACTCGATCGAGCCCTTCCTCGATTGGGCGGGCAAGGGGATCTACCTGCTGGCGGTGACGTCGAACCCGGGCTCGGCCGATTTCCAGCGCCAGACGCTGGCCGACGGCCGTTCGGTGTTCGAGCTGGTCACCGCGCTGGGCGAACGGTCGAAAGCGGAAGACCGCGCGACCGACGTCGGCTACGTGGTCGGCCTGACCAACGCGGCGGGCGTGCTCGAGCGCATCCCGGACGCGCCGCTGCTGGTGCCCGGGCTCGGCGCGCAGGGTGGCGATCTGGCCTCGCTGGCGGCCTCGAACCGGACCGCGCCGGACACCATCAACGTCTCCCGCGGCATCCTTTACGCCGGCGACGACCTGTCGTTCGCCGCGCGGGCGAAAGCGTGGGCGGACAAGATCGCAGCCGCGTATCAGGCGTGATTCGGCGATTTTCCCGCTGAAATTTCCGCGGGCGAAGCGTAGGGTTTCTAACGCTTGAAATACTACGGCTCACCATCCGGCCCCCGCGCCGATTACGCCGGCCTGAAACCGCAAAAAGGCTGGCCGCAGCGGAACTACCGGTTTTTCCGCCACCGCATCGTGCCGGGGATGTTCCGGCGCGCGGCGGGCGAGGTGCTGCAGCCGGTGGCCGCGCCGCCGGAGGACGGGAAGGTGCGCATCACATGGATCGGCCACGCGTCGTTCTACGTGCAGTTCGCCGGTCACTCGGTGATCGTCGACCCGAACTGGGCGACCTGGCACGGCCCGGTGAAGCGCCAGATCAAGCCGGGGCTGCGCTTGGGCGACGTGCCGGAAGTCGATCTGGTGCTGGTGACCCACGCCCATTTCGACCACCTGCACAAGCCGAGCCTGCGGACGCTGCAGGCGAAGGAGGGCATCGTGGTGCCGCGCGGCAGCGCGTCGCTGGTCAGGCGGCTCGGTTTCCCCGCCGTGCACGAGATGAGGATCTGGGACGAGCTGCGCTTCGACGAGCTGGAGGTGGTGCACACGCCGAGCCACCACTGGGGCGCGCGTTTCCTGCACGACACGCATCGTGACTACGGCGGCTACCTGATCCGCGCCGGCGGCAAGAGCGTGTTCCACTGCGGCGACAGCGCGTATTTCAACGGCTTTAAGGAAATCGGCGCCCGGCAGGCGATCGACGTCGCGCTGATGCCGATCGGAGCCTACGAGGCACCGAGCGGGCGGGACGTCCATATGAACCCGGAGGAGGCGGTTCGGGCGTTCGCCGATCTCGGGGCCAAGGTATTGATCCCCATGCACTACGGCACGTTTCCGCTGGGCAACGAGCCGCTGGAGGAACCGGTCGAGCGCCTGCTGATGGAGGCCGACCGGCTGGGGATTTCCGAACAGGTCCTGATCCCGGAGGCCGGGGTCGGGATCGAGTGGTGAGATCAAAAAAATAGGTCCTATAGGCCGGATGCGACCCATAGGACCTGAAAGTCGGGCGAACGCTTTTCAGCGGCGGCGCTTCTTGCCGCCCTGCGGCTTGCGGCGCACCGGCTTCGGCGGCGAATCGTCGAGCAGCGCGGTGTAGATATAGTCGAAGTCCTCCAGCTTGCGGCGCTCGATCTTCTTATCGATGAACACCTCGACGGACTTCGCCTGGTCGAGTTCGTCGGCGGTGAGCAGGGTGAACGCGTCGCCCTCGGCCTCGGCGCGGCCGGTGCGGCCGATGCGGTGGACGTAGTCCTCGGCGTTTTCCGGCACGCGGTAGTTGATCACGTGGGAGACGCCGGAGATGTCGATGCCGCGCGCGGCGACGTCGGTGGCGACGAGCACCTCGTAGGTGCCTTCCTTGAAGCCCTGCAGCGCCTTCATGCGGTCGGCCTGGTTGATGTCCGAGTGCATGGCGGCGACCTTCTCGTGGCCGTTCTGCTTGAGCATCGAGGTGACCGCGTCCGCTTCCTTACGGGTGCGGGTGAAGATCATCACCGAGTGGTAGTCGGTCTTGTCGAGCAGGGCGATCAGCAGCTCGTCGCGCTGGTCCATGGCGACCGGGTAGAACGCGTGGGTGACGGTGGAAGCGACCGCGCGGCGGGCGATTTCGACCGAGACCGGGTCCTTGAGGCACCATTGGGCGAAGGTCTGGATCGCCGGCGGCATGGTGGCCGAGAAGAACAGGGTCTGGCGCTCGTCCCACGGGCAGAGGTTGACGATTTTACGCACCTGCGGGAGGAAACCCATGTCGAGCATGCGGTCGACCTCGTCGAGGATCAGGATCTTCAACTCGCCGAAGCGCATCGAAGCGCGGAAGAAATGGTCGATGAGGCGGCCTGGGGTGGCGACGACGATGTCCGCGCCGGCGGCGAGGTCTTCGGTCTGCTGACCGTAGCCGACGCCACCGTAGAGCAGGGCGACCTTCAGGCCGGTGTGCTTGCCGTATTTGGTGAACTGCTCGGCGACCTGATGGGCCAGTTCGCGGGTCGGTTCGAGCACGAGGATCTGGGGCTTGCCGATCGGGACGATCTTGCTGAGCGACGGCAGGGCGAACGCGGCGGTCTTGCCGGTGCCGGTCTGCGAAGCGCCGACCACGTCCTTGCCTTCCAGGATCAACGGAATCGCCTGAGCCTGAATCGGGGTGGGGGTGGTGTATCCGGATTGCTCGATGGCTTCCAGGACGGCTTCGGAAAGCCCGAGTGTGTCAAATCCCATGCGCGGCGTTCGTAGAGGGAGGCAAGGGAGGGGTCAAGCGAAGTTCCGTCTTTCCAGTGGCTTGCCGAGGCGGCGGCCGGGGAAGATGCCGGGAACAGGGGTCGAACCTGCACACCTTTCGGTACCAGAACCTAAATCTGGCGCGTCTACCAATTTCGCCATCCCGGCCGGTGATGGGCGGGCAATCTAACTCCCGCCCGGCGGCCGCGGCAACCGCGTTCCGCGGCGAATTCGCGCGGCGTTCGGTCAGTCCATCGCCAGCCGCCGTTTGGCCGTGGCCGTGGTTTCCAGCGGGAGCGCTTCGTTCCACGCGAGTTCGAGCACGTGGAACTTCGCGCCGAGATGGGCGGGATGGATGAGGGTTTGGAACTGCCGGATTTGCGCCGGCGTGAGAGCGGCGTCCTGGGACTGGAGCCACGGCGCGGCGACGCGGGTCAGCCACGCGCCCTGGTCCGAGAACTCGGCCGGGACGGCACCGAGCGCCAGCGCGGTTTCGGCGACGGCGGTGAAGTCGACGTGCGCGGTGATGTCCCGTTCGCCGGGCGAATCGAGCGGATCTTCGCCCGCCTGGTGGCGCAGGAACGTCCGAAGCGTGCCGGTGGCGCGGCCGGGGGCGTAGTAGTCGGGCCGGGCGAAACCATAGTCCGGCCACAGCAGTCGGCCGTGGCTGAGCGCGGCGAGCAATGGGGCGAGGAACGCCCCGTAGTTCGTGCGGACCTCGGTGCGGTAGCCGTCGGGAAACGGCCCGCGGAGCGGCGCGAGCGCGGCGGCGAGGCCGGGGGAGAGAGCGTCCGAGATTTGAAATTCGAAATCTGAACTTCCCGGGGCGTTGCCGACGACGACTTCCATCCACGTGCCGTCGCGCCATTCGACGAGGTGGCAGGGCAGCGCGTCGAGCAGTTCGTTGCCGAAGGCGATGCCGGGCTGCGGGTCGGCGGCGAGCGCGTCCGGGGATGGGGCGATGCCGACGGTGGCGGCGAAGCGGGCGAGGGTGGCGGCCTGGGCGGCGGCGAGCTGCGGCAGCGGCTCGACGATCCGGTATTCGAGCGAGGCGAAGGCGGCGGGGTCGAGGGTTTCGATCGCTTCAAGAACGTCGGCGGCGAGCGTGCCGTCGTGCGCGCCGCACTCGATCAGCCGCCAGCGGCAGGGGCGGCCGGCTTCCTCCCGCCAGGCGAGGAAACGGCGGGCGAGCAGTTGGCCGAACAAGGGGCCGACGCTGACACTGGTGAAGAAATCGCCGCCGCGGCCGACCTGCCGGGTGCCATGGGCGTAATAGCCGAGCCCGGGCTCGTAGAGCGCGGCGGCCATGAAGTCGGGGAACGGCAGCGGCCCTTCGCGGGCGATGCGGTCGCGTAAAATCGCGCCCAACGTGGGAGTTGCGGAGGTTCCGCAGGGAAGGTATGGGTCGGGGACTGTCACTTCGGCAGGATGTTCTCAGATCCCGAGATCCGGCATGGCTAAACCCGAGACGATATCCCGCAACAAGGGCCGGAAGCCCCGGTTCTACAAGCGCAAAGGCTTCTGGCTCGGGCTGTTCTGCCTGGGATTGATTTCCGGCGCGGTCGGCTTCGCCGGTGTGCTGGCGTTCACCAAGCCCTACCGCGAGCGGGCGGAGAGCTACGACCTGGACCGGATCAACGATCTGGAGGTGCCGAGCGTCATTTTCGACCGCAACGGCAAGGAAATCGGGCGCATTTTCGTCCAGAACCGGAGCGTCATCCCCTACGAGCAGATTCCGATCACGCTGGTGCGCACGCTGCAGGCGGGCGAAGATTCGCGGTTCTGGAAGCACAAGGGGGTCGATTTCATCGGCATCCTGCGCGCGGTGGTGCTGAACTTCCGCGCCGGCGAGGTGAACCAGGGCGCCAGCACGGTGACCCAGCAGCTCGCCCGCAACGCCTACAACCTGCGCGAGGAGGCGATCAAACGCGAGGAAGGCGGCATCCAGCGCAAGCTGGTCGAGGCGTTCCTCGCCTACCGCATCGAGCAGCGCTATAGCAAGACCCAGATCCTCGAGTTCTATCTCAACCGGATCTACTTCGGCAGCGGCTACCATGGCATCCGCTCGGCCGCGCTCGGGTATTTCGGAAAGGAGCCGCGCGACCTGACGGTGCCGGAGTGCGCGTCGATCGTCGGCCTGATCAAGAACCCGACCGGTATCTCGCCGCTGAACAACCTCGCCGCGAACAAGAAATCACGCGACCATGTGCTCGACCGCATGCGCGAGGAGCGGATGATTTCCTCCGCGGAACTCGTGGAGTTCAAATCGGAGCCGGTCGCCCTCAATCCGAAGCCTTTGCAGCGCGGTACCTCGCACATGTACGAGCGGGTGGCCGACGAGATCCGCGCCGCGCTCGGTGACGAGGCATTGTCCGAAGGCGGCTGCCGGATTTACACGACGATCCTCGCCGAGGCGCAGCAAGCGGCGCAGGAGTCGCTGCGCAAGTCGCTGGCCCAGGCCGAGACCCATCAGGGATACGCCAACCCGAAATACGAGGATTATCGGAAATCGTCGGGCAAGGCGCCGGAATACCTCCAGGGCGCGGTGCTGATGGTCGACAACGAGACGGGCGACGTGCTGGTCCACGTCGGCGGCCGCGACTACGCCCAGGCTCCGTTCGACTTCATCGAAATGGGCCGCCGCCCGCTGGGCACGGCGTTCTTCCCATTCCTTTACGCCGCGGGCTTCGCCAACGGCCTTTCGCCCGCCACGGTCGTCGACGACGAACCGATGGACAACCGCTCGGTGATGATCGGCGGTCGCGAGGGCATCCTCGGCGAATGGGGGATGGAGGTGCCGACGCCGGTGTACGAACGGAAGATCCCGGTGCGCCGCGCGCTGGAGGCGTCGAAGATCGCCGCCAGCGTGCGCTTCGGCCAGGTGACCGGCCTGCAGAAGGTGGTCGACACGGCCAAGGCGATGGGGCTTTCGATGCCGGGCAAAGAGCTGCTGCCGCGTCTGTGCGTCGGCTGGGAGCCGGCGTCGATGAAAGAGGCGGTGCGCGCGATCGCCGCCTTCGGCCGCGGCGGGCGGATCGGAGCGTCTAAGCTGCATTTCGTCTCGCGGGTCGAGGACCTCAACGGGAACGTGCTTTTCCGCCGGGAAACGAAGGCGCAACCGGGCGTGCAGGCGATCAACGCGGCGACGGCCTATCAGGTGCACACGATGCTGGCGGGCTCGCTCGCCCGCGGCAGCTCGGCGGGTTGCCTCGACGGCTTGGTCGAGCGCCCGTTCCACGGCGGCGGCAAGGGCGGCACGGTCGCGGAGTTCTCCGACACCTGGTTCCTCGGCTACAACCAGCGGATCTCCTGCGGCGTATGGACGGGCTTCCTGCAGAGCGGCAAGTCGATCTACGAGGGCGCGTTCAGCCGCGATCTGGCGATGCCGGTGTGGCAGGCCGCGATGAACGCGGCGGCGCCTTCCTTCGGCAGCCAGGCGGTTCCGAAACCTCCGTCCATCGTCGAGGTCCCGGTGTGCCGCGTGTCCGGTCAGCGGGCGACGCAGTTCTGCTACGAGATGGTCGAGGATACGAAAACCGGGCAGTCGCGCGCTCGCTCGTCGGCCGTGACCGAGTATTTCCGCCGCGGCACGGAAAGCCTGCCATTCTGCCCGGTGCATGCCGGGACCGACGCCGGCAACCTCTCGCTCGGCGGCGCGCCGGCGCTCGACGTGATGCCGGTCCGCCCGAAGTCGGCCGCCTTGCTCGGCGACGATCCCTATCATTCCGAGCAGCCGGTGTTCGTGCCGGTTTCGGAGAGCGGCGCGGTGTTTCGCCGCCGCACCAACGTGCTCGACAGCCTGGATCTGGGTGAGAAGGAGGAGCAGGTCCGCCTGCCGCAACCCAAGCGGCTGAAGATCGTCGATGAATAAAAGCGCGGCGTGAATTGCCGCGCGATGGCGCCGCGCGGCGTTCCATGATTAGCTGAGCCGTCATGGCACCCCCCGGCGACAACCGCGGCATCACCCGCCTCGAGCAGGCGAGCACCGGCACGCACGGCTGGCAGGTGCGGGTCCAGCGGCGAGGTGTGAAATTCGCGAAGTATTTCTCCGACCGCGCGCACGGCGGTCCGGACCGCGCGCTGGCGGTGGCGCGGGCGTGGCGCGACGCGCTGCTGGTCCGCATCGCCCAAGAAGAACGGGCACGCGTGTGCTCCAGCTCGACCCGCAATTCCTCCGGCGTGGTCGGGGTTTCCCGCGTCAGCGTCACGACGGCCGGCGGCACGGTCTATCAGTTCTGGCAGGCTGCGTGGAGCCCCGCGCCCGGCGAGCGGCGCTGCATCCGGTTTTCGGTCAAGCGGCACGGCGACGAGATGGCGTTCCAGCTCGCGGTGCGGGCGAGGCGCGAGGCGGCCGGCGACTGAAGAAGGCGCTCTCCTTGAGACGGGAAAAGCTTGGAAATCCGGTGTGCCCGGGCGAAATCAAGGCATGTTCAGCGCGAGCAAACTCACCGGAGAACAAAAGGACGCCCTGCACCGCTGGGCGGCGGAAGGGGCGACAATGGCGGATCTCCAGCGCCGCCTGAAAGACGAGTTCGGCCTGGGCATCACCTACATGGACACCCGCTTTCTGGTTCTGGATCTGAAGCTCGAACTCCGCGAGGAGCCGAAGGCCGAGGATAAGAAGCCCGAGGACGAGGTGGCGCTGGATCCACCGGCGTCGGCCGGCGTGGTGACCGTGACGATGGACGATCTCGTGCTGCCCGGCGCGCTGGTGAGCGGACGCGTGACCTTCAGCGACGGCGAGGCCGGCACCTGGTTGATCGATCAGACCGGCCGCCCGGGGCTCGATCCCGACCAGCCCGGCTACCGCCCGACGGCGGAGGACATCGCCGAGTTCCAGACGCAGCTGCGCGGCCTGCTGCGGCAGAAGGGCTACTGAAGCCGCCCTTCCGCCATCCCCCGCGATTTTTCAAAGCTCGATCGTCTCGCCGATGGCGGGCAGGAGCAGTTCGACCCCGCGCGCGGCGAAAGCCCGTTTCGCCGCGTCATGGTCGATCTCGATCGGCGGGAATGTGTCGTAATGGACGCCGACGACGCGCTTCACGCCCGCCCATTCGGCGGCAATGGCCGCGTCCTCGGGGCCCATCGTGAAGGTGTCGCCGATGCACAGCACCGCCCAGTCCGGCTGGTGGAATTCGCCGATGAGCTTGATGTCCTGCGTCAGCGCGGTGTCGCCGGAGACGTAGAACGTGCCCTCGGCCGACTCGACGACGAAGCCGCCTGGGTTGCCGCCGTAGGTGCCGTCCGGCAGCACCGACGAGTGCACGGCGGTGACGTATTTCACGCGGCCGAACGGGGTCCGGTAGCTACCGCCGAGGTTCATCGGGTGGCCGTTGGTGATCCCCTTTTCTCCGTACCAACTGACGATCTCGTAGCTGGAGACCAGCCGCGCGCCGGTGCGGCGGAGGATCGACTCGGCGTCGGCGACGTGGTCGCCGTGGCCGTGGGTGAGCAGGACGTAGTCGGCCTCGATCTGGTCCACGTCGAGGTGCGTCGCGCGCGGGTTGCCGGTGATGAACGGGTCGAACAGCAGGCGCGAGCCGGCGACTTCGACGGAGAAGCAGGCGTGGCCGAGGAAGGTGAATTTCATGAGGTCGGAAAACGGAAAAAGGCTGCCGGAGCGACCGGCAGCCTTTCGCAAAAATCGGATCGTTTCAAGCCGATCACTCGCCCTGCGGCTCGCCGCCCTGGGGCATCGGGAACGGGAGGCCGCCCTGCTGCTGCGGCGCGTCCTTGATCTCGACGAGCTCGAGTTCGAACACGAGCGTCTGGTTCGGCCCGATGTCGGCGCTGCGGCGCTGTTCGCCGTAGGCGAGCGAGGACGGGATGAAGAGCTTCCACTTCGCGCCGATCGGCATGGTGGTGAGCGCTTCCTTGAAGCCTTCGATCACCTGGAGCGTCATCGGCACCGGCTGACCTTCCGGCGAGGCGTCGAACTGCTTGCCGCCGATCAACGTGCCCTTGTAGTTGACGAGGAATTCCTTCTCCGGAGCGGCTTCGCCTTCCTTCGGGGCTTCCTTGGGCGCTTCGTATTTCTTGTCGCCGCCCTTGGCGATCACCTCGTATTGAAGGCCGCTCTTGGTGGTGACGACTTCCTTGCGCTTGCCGTTCTCTTCGAGGAACTTCTTGCCTTCCTCAAGGTTTTTGGTGGCGGCTTCCTGCTCGCGCTTCTGAAGCACGTCGCCGAGCGCCTGCATGGCGGCCTTGAGCTTGTCTTCGGCGAGCTGCGGCTTGTCGCCCTTGAGTCCGGTCATGAAACCCTTGGCGAATTCCTCGGCCGAGATGTCGGACGCGCCGATACCGAAGCGGCCATATTCCTGGCCGAACGATGCGCCGGTGCGGTAGCCGAGCGCGTAGGACGAATCGGCCTTCACCACGGCGGGATCGATTGCGACGGCCGCCTTTTCGGCGGGCTTTTCAGCGGCCTTGGCCGGGGCTTCCGCGGCGGGCTTTTCGGCGTGGGCGAGTGCGGCGAGGCCGAGAGCCAGTGCGCCGGGAATGAGGATGCGGGTCTTCATGGAAACGATGGTGCGGAAAACTAGGGGTGGGAATCCGGGCTGTCGAGAACGGGTTTACTGCGCGCGGGAAAGCCGGCCGATGCCGCGCTGTTGGAGCTGGCTGTCGACGGTGCCGGTGAGGCGGCCGTCGAGATAGACGACGAGCGATTCGTCCTCGAACTCGATCGAGTGCAGGCCGTCCGGTGTCAGCCGGCTGAAGGCGGCGACGAGGGACTTCATGTCGCGGATCTCCTGGCCGTTGACCTTGCTGACGACGAGGTTGCGCAGCCGCTCGTAGCCGACGGTGGCGGGCGTGGGGATCACGCCGCTGAGGAAGACGATGTGCTCCTTCTTGCCTTCGTATTTCTCGGGGTTCTCGTAAGCGTCTAGCAGGTCGAGCGGCGCGCGCGAGCGCCATTCGTCGCCGAAGCTTTCGAGCAACGGGCGGGTCAGCTCCTGGAATACGAGGCCGCCTTTGACGAGGTAGCGGGGCGGGCGGCCGAAGGTGTAGGCGGGCACGAGGTTGCCGCTTTCCTCCTGGCGGACGAGCTTCACGCCGAGATCGAGCGGCTTGCCCTCGCGCAGCAGCTTGAACGTCACGGTGTCGCCGACGTTCTTCTCGCCGCGCACGAGGTGGCTCCAGAACAGGTTGCCGTAGATCGGATGCTGGTAGTAGCCACGGCGGTCGATCGCGTGGCTGTCGACGGCGAGGATCACGTCGCCCTTGAGGATGCCGGCGAGCTGGGCGGAGCCGCCCTTGCGGACGCCGGAGACGTAGATGCCGCCCTGGTCGTCGGGAAGCTTCAGCCACTGGCGGAACGACGGATCCTCGGTGCGGGCCGTTTCCAGGCCGAGGCCGGGAAAGCCGGCGTAGTTGCCGGATTTGGCGGTGGCGAGGAAGCGGGCGATCAGTTCCGTGGGGATCACGTCGCTGAGCTGGTCCTTGGCGTTGTAGCTGGCGAGCAGGCCGGCGAGCTTGCCGTCGCGCAGGACGGGCAGCGAGAAGCTGCTGGCGGCGCTCTGCATCGAGGCCTTCACCTCGAACGCGAGGAAGAACTGGCCTTCGAGGAAATTGGAAACCACGTCGACGCTCTGGAGCGCGCCGGTGGTGACCAGCGGCACGCCGTTGTCCTCGACCTGCAGCACGTCGAGCGGGTCGCCGATGCGGGGCGAACCGTCGAGATCAAGCGGCTTCATGCCGTCGAAAAACTTCGCGCTGGCTGCCTCGTCGGCCGGGGCGAGCAGGGCGAGGTTCGCCTCGTAGTCGACGGCGAGCACTTTGGCCGGGATGAGGCGGGTGCCGTCGGTCGACTCGAATTCGAGATAAGTCGCGTCGCCGACGAGCTCGCTCGTCGTCAGCACCAGGTTGGCGCCGACGAGCGCGCCGAGCGCGCGGCGCTGGTTCGGCGGGTTTTTTTCCCATGGTTGGGTGTCGTTCCACGACTGGCGGGTCGCGTTGATGCGGACGACCGAGCGGATGAGTTCGGCCGGCGCGGCGACCGGTACGGTGGGGACCAGGGGGGCGGCGGGCTCGGCCGCGGCGGACTGGCGCGGCGGCTCGCAGGCCGGCAGGGCCAGCAGCGGGAGCAGGAACAAAAGGCGTTTCATGGAGAGGGTCAGTCCTCGAGGTTGGAAAGCTGGTCGATGTCGTAGTTGGTCTGCACGCGCTTGTTGGCGGCTTCGACCTGGGCGGCCGGGACCACCAGCGGGCGGCTGGCGCCGAAGAGTTCGATGACGAAGAACTCGGGCGGCGTGGCGGGGTGGAGCAGGTCGTAGGCGTGCTTCAGATCTCGCACTTCCACGCCGTTGATCTTGTCGACGGCGCAGCCTTCCACACCGTCCATCTGACTGGTCAGCGGGTCGCCTTCGATGCGGGTAAGCACGACGATGTCGGGCCGTTTCTGGAAAATTCCCTTCGGCACGTAGTCGGCATAGAGCCGCCGGACGTTGATGTCGTCGAATTTCGACGAGGCGAACAGGTTGGTGTCGAGCGGCTGGAAGACGAGGCCGGCGAAGGCGACGTAGCGCGGCTTTTTCTCGTATTGGATGGCGTACATCCGCGAGGCGGGCAGCGACTTGAGCACGGCCTCGACGTCCACGGGCTTGCCGTCGCGCAGGACGCTCAGCGCCAGCTTGTCGCCGGCGAACTTGCGCTCGACGATCTCGTGCATGTTCATGTTCTCGCCGTCGAGCGTGACCATGCCGGCGCTGTCGACCGGCTTGCCATCGATCGCCAGCAGGATGTCGCCGGGCTTGAGCACGCCGTCGCAGGTGCCGGTGGCCATCACGTCGGTGACGAGCACGCCCTTGCCGTCGTTGGGCAGCTTGAAGGCCTTGCGCATGGCCGGGTTGAATAACGGGAAATCGGTGATGCCGAGGTCGACGTAGTTATCGTAGCGGCCGTCTTCGATGTCCTTGAGGAAACGGCGGATCACCGGGGTCGGAATGATGTAGCCGGTGTTGTCCGCCTGTCGGAGCCCCTGGAAGGCAACGCCGACGACCTTGCCGTCCTGCACCACCGGGCCGCCGGAGTTGCCCGGGTTGATCGCGGCGTCGATCTGGACGATGAGGTGCGAGTCGGCGCGCGAGTGCGAGTAGGCGCTGAAGTCGATGCGGGAGACCACGCCGCGGGTGACGGAAAGCCGCTCGCCGCCGATCGGGTAGCCGATCACGCGGACCTGGGATTCGAGCGACGGCACGCTGCCGAAGTCGAAGGCCGGCAGTTTTTCGAAGTCGTGGAAATCCTCGACGGACAGCAGCGCGAGGTCGCAGTCGTGGGCGATGAACTCGACCTTGGCGGGGTATTTTTCCGGGCTGCCGTGAATCGTGATCAGCACGCGCTTGGCGTTGGAAACGACGTGGGCGTTGGTCAGGAACTTGTTCTTGCCGATCAGGAAGCCGGTGCCGATGCCGCCGCCGAAACGGCCGGAGTTCCACGGCGTCGTGTAGTCCGGGACCTGCGAGGCGACCTCGACGCGGACGACCGATTTGTAGATGCCGGAAGGGGCCTCGGGGCTCTCTTGGGCGGAAGCGAAAGCAAGGGGAAGGGCGAAAAGCGGAAGCCAGAGCCTCATGGGCTGCCAACGTAGGAGGAAATCCCGCTGCGGCAAGGGAGGAACCGGGGCGATCCGATTTTGCGGCCGGACGCCGCCCCATGCCAAATCACGCCGTCCATCCACAGTCCTCTTTCCTTTCACGACGGGACTTGCCGGATTCCGGCGGCGCTTCTAGCGTCGCGGCCACGCCACATGTCCGAATCCGCCGCTTCCCCCGCCAGCCTGCCCCGAGGCACGGTCGCCCTCCCGGCGGCGTCGATCGGCGTGCTGTCGCTGACGCTGGCGACCGGTTTCCAGGCGCTCGGTCTGCTCGGGCGGATCGAACGCGGGCTGCTCACCGTGTCGGCGAAGCTCGGGCTGCCGGGCGAACTCGTCCCGCTGCCGCGGGAGTGGTCGTGGTCGCTGGCCGCCGCGCTCGCGCTCGTCCTGCCGTGGCTGATCCTCCAATCGCCCGAGCACTGGCGCCGGCTCGTCCTGTGGGCCACGGTGCTCGTGCTGCTGCTCGGCTGGGTGCCGGTGATGGCGCTCGCCGCCCGCTGGTGTCCGCTCGCGCCGTCGCTCGTCGTGGTCGTCTGGGGCGGCTTGTGCGCGACGATCTACGCCGCCCGCCACCGGATGCCCTGCGAGGGCCGAACCCGCGCCAACGCCTGAATTTCCCCCATGCCTGCGGATTATCCGGAATCGGTCAAAGCCCTGGTCGGCGAGCTGAAGCGCCTGCCCGGCATCGGCACGCGCGGCGCCGAGCGCATGGCCATCTGGCTGCTGCAACACCCGAAGGCCGATCCGCTGGCGTTGTCCGACGCGCTGCAGGTCGCCAAGGAAACCGTCGTGCCATGCCCGGTCTGCGGCTTCTTCGCCACCCGCGAACGCTGCGGCATCTGCGACGACCCGAAGCGCGATCCCGCCGTGCTGTGCGTGGTCGAGCAGGCGACCGACGTGCTGCCGCTCGAGCGCTCCGGCGCGTTCCGCGGCCGCTACCACTGCCTCGGCGGCAAGCTCTCACCGCTCGATCGCGTCTCGCCCGAGGACCTGCGGATTCCCCAGCTGCTGAAGCGCCTCGACGAGGCCGAGGCCGGGGCCGAAATCGAGGTCATCCTCGCGCTCGGCGCCGACGTCGAGGGCGAGGCGACGTCCAATTACCTCGCCGATCTGCTGCGCGGGAAACCCTGCCGCATCACCCGCATCGCCCAGGGGCTGCCCGCGGGCGGCGGGCTCGACCACGCTGACGAGCTGACGCTGATGCGGGCGCTCGAAGGTCGCCGCGCATTTTGATTTAATTCGCTTGTTTCCAATCGATTCCACTCTTTCTCACGCTCATGCAGCAACCGCCACGCCGCCCGTTCCGCCGTCCCGGCCCACCGTTCAAACCCGGACACCAGGGTCAAAAGGGAGGCTACCAGGGTCCCCCACAACCGCCGCGCGACAAGGGCTGGGACCCGGTCGCCGCGTGGTATGACAAGCTCGTCGGCGAGGAGGGCTCGGACTACCACAAGCACGTCATCCTGCCCGCCACGCTGAAGCTGCTCGACCCGAAGGAAGGCGAATCGGTCATCGACGTCTGCTGCGGCCAGGGCGTGCTGGTCCGCCCGCTGTTGGAAACCGGCATCGCCCGTTTCACCGGCGTCGACGCCAGCCCGAAGCTGATCGAGGCGGCGAACCGCCGGCACGGCAGCAACCCGCGGGTGAAGCTGATCACCGCCGACGCCTGCCAGCCGGGGCGCTGGGCCGATGGCTCCCACGACGCCGCGACCTGCCTGATGGCCGTCCACGACGTGCCCGATCCGGTCGCGATGTTTTCCAACGTCGCGCGGGCGCTGAAACCCGGCGGCCGCGCGGTCATGGTGTTCATGCACCCGTGCTTCCGCATCCCGCGGCAATCCCACTGGGGCTGGGACGCCGACCACAAGATCCAGTACCGCCGGCTCGACCGCTACGGCTCGCAGCTCGACATCCCGATCACCACGCACCCCGGCGCCAAGACGGGCGAGCTGACGATGTTCCACCACCGGCCGCTCGCCGAGCTGATGAACGCACTCGGCCAGGGAGGGCTGGCGGTCACGGCCTGCGAGGAACTCTACAGCCACCGCCGCTCCCAGCCCGGCCCGCGCAGCCGCGGCGAACACCGCGCCGCCCAGGAATTCCCGATGTTCCTCGCGCTGAAGGCGGTAAGGGTGGGGTGAGGGGAGATTTCCGCGATTCCTCCTATGTGTGCGCTAATTCACCGTCAGCGCCCCTGCATAAAACGCTCCGGCGCAGCAAATGCGACCGGTCTGAATTTGTCTGGGCCATCGTCTTTGGCACTGGCCAAGCGTTCGGAGCGGAAGGTCTCATAACGGCCTGGAAAAACTCCGATTGCAGTGCCATCTGAATCAAGAGAAGAGGTGGCGTAGAGGCGCACAAAATAGTTCGAAAATTGCCAGATCGTTTCCTGAGTCGGCATGCCAGCGACGTCCGCATAATAAGTCGTTGGTTCAACCGGGAATCGAGCGCGAAGCCTTTGGTATGCTGTGACACAATGGCGGCTCACATGCGCCGAAGTGACAGGCGTTTCAAACGCGGGTTGATCGTCTGCAAAAGTCCCAAGTTCCGCTTGGAACCCGATCCACTTTTCCGGGGATGCGACAATGCGTTCCACCGCAGACTCGAATGGTGTAGTGGGGTGCTGACGAAGCGAGAGCCATCCTCCTGCAAAAACCGCAGCTAGCATCAACAGAGCCAAACAAAGGCGTCGTTTAATTCTCATTGTGGGGCACGGTCATTCATGAATGGGTGACGATGCATGCTGTTTCTGCGCGAACGCTAAAATGCGACTAAGCTGCGGGCGAAGCGAATGGGATCGCCTGCCCTCATTTCCTCATTTTCCCGTGCCGGTGGGGAAGAAGACGTTCATCAGCAGGGTGAGGAAGAAGTTCACGACCAGCACGGCGAGGGCGGAGTAGACCATCGCGCGGGTCGTGCCGCGGCCGACGCCGACGGCGCCCTGGTTCGCCTTGAGCCCCTGGTGGCAGGAGATGATGACGATGAGCAGGCCGAACACGAGGCCCTTGATCATCGAGATCGTGATGTCCGGAAGTTCGGTGTAGCGGCCCATCTGGCTCATCCAGTAGGCGTAGTTCACGCCGAAGATCTGGCCGATGACGATGGAGGCGAGGATGCCGAAGAAGGCGGACTCGGCGATGAGCAGCGGCATGGCGACGAGCATCGCGAGGAAGCGCGGCGTGACGAGGTAGTCAATCGGGTGCACGTCCATCGAGCGCAGCGCGTCGATCTGCTCGGTGACCTTCATCGTGCCGATCTCGGCGGCCATGGCGGCGCCGACGCGGCCGGCGAGCATGAGTGCGGTGATGGTCGGGCCGAGCTCGCGCAGCATGGCGACGCTGACCAGCGCGCCGCCGCCGGTTTCCATGCCGAGCGGCTTGAACTGGAACAGGGCCTGGGCGGCGAGCACCGCGCCGGTGAAGGCACCGGTGACGATCACGACCGGTTGCGAGCGGTAGCCGGTTTCGACGATCTGGGCGAGGACCAGCCGCGGGCGCAGCTTGCCCTGGGTCAGCGAGCAGGCGGTTTCCGACGCCAGCAGCGCGATTTCGCCGAGGTAGGCGATGAAATCGAGGCCGATGCGGCCGATCGCGCGGATGAGTGACACGGCGGAAGGATGGCGCAGGAGCGCGGCGCCGCCAAGGACGGAGAAGCGGGAATGCGGCCGGCGCGGTCAGAACATGGGTAACGCTTCCTGAAATCTCTGCCTTCCTCATTCCCGAAATCGCTGCGCCCGCTTCGGGATCTTTCCATGCGGGCCGCTGGAGGCGATGCTTCGAGCTTGGCCCGGATCGTGCCTGCATGCATGCTGCTAGAGACCGCCATGATCCCTTCCTACCAGCGTCGCGCCGGGGTGTTGCTGCCGGCATTCACGCCCCGCCGCGACGGGGACCTCGGCATCGGCGACACGCGCGCGCTGCGCGAGTGGGTCGACTGGGCGGCGGAGCACCGGGTCGGGTTCCTGCAGCTGCTGCCGATCCAGGAGACGGGCGACGACGACAGCCCGTACAACGCGATTTCCTCGGTGGCGCTGGAGCCGGCGTATCTGAGCTGCGAGCCGGACGACCTGCCGGGCGTGACGGTGGTGGAGGTGGCCGCGGCGCGGGCCGGGCTGGGCGCGGCGGCGGCCGGCCGGTGGGTCGATTACCGGGCGGTGCGGGGCGCGAAGAACCGCCTGTTGGAAACGGCGTGGCGGAGATTCCCGCAGGCGCCGGCCGGGCTGCACGCCGAGTTCGACGCGTTCTGCCGCGCGGAGTTCGACTGGCTGGTCGACTACAGCCGGTTCCGCTGGCTGATGGAGCGCAACGGCGGTCGGGAAACGTGGGATCTGTGGCCGGAGGACAGCAACGAGCCGGAGCGCGCGCTCGAGACGCTGGCGCAGGAGCGGGCGCTCGACCCGGCGCGCTTCGACGACCGGATCGGTTTTTTCAAGTGGGTCCAGTGGCTGTGCTTCCGCCAGTGGCGGGCGCTGCGGGCGTACGCCGGGGAGAAGGGGGTGAAGCTGATGGGCGACATCCCGATCGGCGTCAGCTGGTATTCGGCCGACGTGTTTTTCAACCGGCGCGAGTTCGATCTCGACTGGTGCGGCGGCGCGCCACCCGAGCGGATGTTCAAGCACGACCGCTTCATCCGGAAATGGGGGCAGAACTGGGGGATTCCTCTCTACCGGTGGGAGTTGATGAAACAGAACGACTTCCAGTGGTGGCGGCAGCGCGTCGGCAAACTGGTCGAGATTTTCCACGTGTTCCGCATCGACCACGTGCTCGGCTTCTACCGGATCTATGCCTTCCCCTGGCGGCCGCAGCAGAACGCCGAATTCCTCGACCTCACCGAAAAGGAGGCCGCGGCGAAGACCGGCGGCCGTTTGCCCGGGTGGGCGTGGCGGGCGGACGACACGCCCGAGCACCGGGCGGCCAACCGCGCCGACGGCGACCTGCGGCTGAAGGTGATCCTAGAGGCCGCGCAGGGCGGCGAAGTGGTCGGCGAGGACCTCGGCTGCGTGCCGGAATACGTCCGCCCGCACCTCGCGTCGCTCGGCATCGCCGGGTTCCGGATCCCGCACTGGGACGCCGACGAGGACGGCCACGTGATCCCGCCGGAGGAGCTGCCGGAGTGCAGCTTCGCCACCTACGCGACCCACGACCACGACACGCTGATGGCGATGTGGTGCGATTTGGTGCACGAGACGGAGGATCTGATGGCCGAGCCGGACGACCGCGAGAAGGCGGCAAACTACCTCAGGCTCCTGTGCGAGTTCGCGGGGCTTCTGGGGAAAAACGGCAAGTGGCCGCCCGGTTCGCCCGAGCTGCGCTGGCGCCTGGTCGACCGCTTGTTCGCCTCGAACTCCCGCCTCGCGGCGGTGATGGTGACCGACGTGTTCGGCATGACCGAGCGCTTCAACCGGCCCGGCACGGTGGGCGGGAACAACTGGCGGCTGCGCCTGCCGTGGACCGTCGGCGAGATCCGGGCGAATCCCGAGCTGGCGGGCGAATGCGAACGGCTCGCCCGGTCGATCGCGGCGGGCGACCGGTGAGGGGTTGCCCGGCCGCTTGCCTCATACCAATTTCCAGAAATCTTGAGACTTTTCCAGATGACGGAGGAGGACCATGAGAACCACGAAAGACACGAAAAAGCACGAAATGAAGAGGTGATCCCTCAGCTCTCAACTCTTTGATTTTCGTGAACTTTGGTGTGTTTCGTGGTTCCTGTTTTCGAGCTTTGGTATCAGCCGATCAGCCGGAAGGTCGGGTCTTTCGCCTCGCGTTCGGCTTCCACCCGTTCGCCCGCGACGGCGAGGTAGCCCTCGTCCAGCTCGATGCCGGTGAAGGCGGCGACGCCCGAGCGCAGCGCGGCGACCGCCGAGCTGCCGATGCCGAGGAACGGATCGAGCAAGCGGGTGGCCTCGCCCTTGCCGTGCAAACGGAGGCATTGCTCGACCAAGCCGACGGGAAAGGTCGCCGGATGCGGGCGCTCGGCGTCGCGCGACTGGATGGTGTCGTAGGGGATGAACCAGGTGTTGCCACGGCAGCGAAGGTCCCGCCCGCCGGTGTGGCCCCAGCGGGCGATGTTCGACTTGTGGACGTAGGGCACGCCGGCCGCCCGGCGGTCGAGCGGGACGTCGCCGCGCTTCGTCAGGTGGAAGACGTATTCGTGGCAGTCGTTGACGAAGCGCTTCGAATTGATCGGCTTGAAATGGCCCGCGCTGACCTGATCGCCGGCGCGGGTTTCGATGGTGATCGATTTCACCCAGTGGAACGTGTTCTGCAGCACGAACAAGGGCGAGTCGCCGTCGGTCAGCGCCAGCAGCAGCTGGTGCGGCAGCAGCGGGTTCTTCGGCGCGGCGCCGACGTTGAGGAAAAACGAGCCGTCGTCGGCGAGCACGCGCTGCACCTCCGCCGCCCAGCGCGCGCACCAGTCGAGGAACGCGGCGCGCGGCGCGGTGTCGTCGAAGCTGCGGTAGCCGATGCCGAGGTTGTACGGTGGCGACGTGACGACCGCGTCGAAGCCGCCCGCCGGCAGGGTGGGCAGGACTTCGAGGCAGTCGCCGTGCAGCAACTCGATCACGCGTGGTGCAGCAGGATCGAGTTCGCCGCGAAGTGGTCCGAGAGGATGTCCGAGACGATGATCAGCTGGTTGCCCGGGCGGACGAGCTGGCGCTCCAGCAGCATCGCCGAAGCGCGCTGGATCGTTTCCTCGATGGTCGGGGCGAATGGCAGCTTGAAGGCCTCGACGCTGCGGGTCAGGCCGAGCTGGCGGCAGACGCGTTCGGTCGGGGTGAAGGCGAAGAAGTTCGCGGTGCGCGGGCGGAGCATCGCGACGTGGTTGGCGAGCACGCCGCGGCGGGTGAGCACGACGAGGCAGGCGTCCGGCAGCGAGTCGGCCAGCGTCACGGCGGCGCGCGCCGTCTTCTGGCGCTCGTCGCGGAGCTGGACGCGGTCGCCGAAGCCGAGGCCGCCGGAACCGGAGCGCTCGATGCGGTTGGCGATGCGGACGATGGCCTCGACGCAGCGGTCCGGGTAGCGGCCGACGGACGTTTCGCCCGAGAGCATCAGGCTGTCGGCCTCTTCGTAGGCGGCGTTCATCACGTCGGTCACCTCGGCGCGGGTCGGCGTCGGCATGACGATCATCGATTCCAGCAGCTGGGTGGCCACGATCACGCGGGTGCTGAGTTCGTGGCAGCGGCGGACGATTCGGCGTTGGAGGATGGGGAGGTCTTCGAACTCGACCTCGATGCCGAGGTCGCCGCGGGCGACCATGATGACGTCGGCGGCCTGGATGATGGAGTCGATGTTGCGGACCGCCTCCTGGTCCTCGATTTTGGCGACGATCTGGGCGTTGCCTTCGAGCGCTTCCATCGCCTCGCGCAGCTCGCGGACGTGGGCGGCATCGCGGACGAACGAGCCGGCGATGTAGTCGGCGTCGCATTCGACGGCCAGAGCGAGGTCCATTCGGTCCTTCTCGGTGAGCGCGGGGAGATTGAGACGGGTGCCGGGCAGGTTGATGTGGCGGCGGGAGCCGAGTTTGCCCGGGGTTTTCACCTCGCAGACGATGCGGTCGTCCTTCTTGGTGCGGATCTGCATCAGCATCGTGCCGTTGTCGACGACCAGGGTGCTGCCCTCGCTGACGTCGTTCATCAGGCCGTCGTAGTTGACGGTGGTGCTGAAAGGAATGCCGGGCTCGGCGTTGGTCTTGCGGAACTCGACCATGTCGCCGTCCTTGAGCTCGTATGGCTGCGGCAGGTCGCCGGTGCGGATCGACGGACCGGTGAGGTCGAACAACACCGGGACGTGCAGGCCGCGGCGGTCGGACTCGCGGCGGACGCGGGCGGCCATTTCACGAGCCCATTCGTGCTTGGCGTGGCTCATGTTGAGCCGGAACACGTTGGCCCCCAGGTCGATCAGGCGGCCGATGGTTTCCGGGGCCTCCGAGGCGGGGCCGAGCGTGCAAATGAGCTTGGTTTTGCGTGGCATGGTGAGAACGGAAAGCAGTTTGTCGGCCGGAATTCATCCCGTCGAGGGTGGATCGGACAGAAGTTGCCAAGCGATGCGCGAAAATCCCCAAGTCGCGCGGCCCGCGCGCGGGTCACGATTCCGTCACCGGCGGCAGCTGCAGCTGGCGGATGCCCTTCATCAGATAGACGTAGCCCGACCAGAGGGTGAAGACCGAGGCGACCAAGCATGGATAGATCGGACTGAAGGGGACGACTTTCAACATCACCCAGCCGAGGGCGAACATCTGTGTCACCGTGCAGACCTTGCCGATCCAGCACGGGCCGATGTGGCGCATGTGGTGGGTCAGGTAGAGGATCGAAATGCCGCCGAGGATGATGAAGTCCCGCAGGATCACGAGCGCGCAGAACCACCATGGGATGTGCCAGCCGTCGGGGCCCCAGTCGACCAGCGAGAGCGTGACGATGCCGCTGAGCAGCAGCGCCTTGTCGGCCAGCGGGTCGAGGATCTCGCCGAGGCGCGAGCGCTGGTTGAAGCGGCGGGCGATCCAGCCGTCGATTCCGTCGCTCGCGGAGGCGGTGACGAACACGGCGAGCGCGGTCCAGCGCAACCATTCCTCCGGGTTGCCGTCGCGCACCTCGTGGCCGTAGCGCACCGCCAGCACGATGAACACCGGCACGAGGAACAGCCGGGCGATCGTGATCTTGCTGGCAAGCGTCATTGCCACCCATTGAAGGGCGAAATCGGAAAAATGAAAATTGAAAACCGCCACCGCGCGGAGGAGAGGAAGAGCATGAAACCGCAAGCGGGCGAGATGGCTCCCGATTTCACCGCCGCCGTGGCGGGCGAGGGATTCGGCGAACAAGACACGATCACCCTGTCCGCGTTGCGAGGCCGGCGGGTGGCGCTGGTGTTCTATCCGAAGGACGACACGCCCGGCTGCACCACGCAGGCCTGCGCGCTGCGCGACGGCTGGGCGGACCTGCGCGGGCGCGTGGACGTCTTCGGCGTGAGCGTCGACGACCTGAAGCGCCACCGGAAGTTCATCGACAAATACGCGCTGCCCTATCCGCTGATCGCCGACCCGGACCACGCGATCGTGAACGCCTACGGCGTGTGGGTGGAGAAGTCGATGTACGGCAAAACCTACTTCGGCACCGAGCGCACGACGTTCCTGATCGGACCCGACGGTCGCATCGAGAAGGTGCTGGAAAAGGTCTCTCCGAAAGACCACCTGCGGCTGCTGACCGAGGCGCTGGGGTGAGCGCTGGGCATGGACGGATGTCCTCGGGTTCCCCGGCGTTGCAGTCGTATTTCCGATTAGTCCGTCGGGATACTAAAACGGTCACCCGTTAGAAGCGGGACATCGATCGCGAAGTGATCGTGCGAAACCCAGCCGGAACGCCCTCTTGTTGAGACAGGGATTTTGGGCGGATTTTTAAAAACCCTCTGAAAATCAGGGTTTTAGAGTGGCGGTCCCGGGTGGAATCGAACCACCACCTACGGCTTCGGAGACCATCGTCCTATCCATTGGACTACGGGACCTCTCCTGGTGCGCCGGATGACCGGCGCGGGCGGGAGTGTTACCGAGCCCCCGCCGGATTGGCAAGGAGAAGGAAACGAAACCCGCCGGAAATTTCAGCTTACTGAAGCAAGGCGAGGATCGGCTGCGGCCACAGGCCGAAGACGAGCGAGGCGATCGTTAACACGGCGACGCAGGCCTTGGTCACCGGCGGCAGCACCAGCGCCTTGGCGTCGGCAGCGGCGGGCTGCCACCACATCGCGCGGATCGTCTTGAAGTAGTAGTAGAATCCGGCGGCGGCGGCGACGAAGCCGAGCCCGACGCCCCACCAGAGGCCCTGCTTCACGGCGAGCGAGAAGACGAAGAACTTGCCGAGGAAGCCGGCGGTGAGCGGCACGCCGGCGAGGGCGGCCAGCAGCACGGTCATGGCGAGGGCGAGCAGCGGGTTGCGCTTGCCGAGGCCGTTGAAGTCCTCGATGCGCTCGCCGTCGGCCTGGATGCGGATCTGGCCGAGCACGAAGAACGCGCCGAGGGTCATGATCAGGTAGGTCGCGAGGTAGAACGACACGGCGTTGACCGAGCCGAGCAGGTTGGCGTCACCGGGCGTCCAGGCCGCGAGCGCGAGCAGGAGGAAACCGGCGTGGGCGATCGACGAGTAGGCGAGCAGTCGCTTGAAGTTCGTCTGCGGGATCGCGGCGAGGTTGCCGAAGATCAGCGTGGCGCAGGCGAGGACCGCCAGCAGCGCGAGCACCTGGCCGCGGACCGGCGAGGTTTCGGCGAGGAACGGGGTGAGGAAGCGGATGAGGAGAATGAAGCCGGCGGCCTTGGAACCGACCGAGAGGAAGGCGGTGGTCGGGGTCGGCGCGCCCTGATAGACGTCCGGAATCCACGCCTGCATCGGCACGGCGCCGACCTTGAAACCGAGCGCGACCATCACCAGGGCGATGCCGAAGAGAAGGAAGGCGGGCGACTGGACGTGGGCGATTGCCTGCGGCAGGGCGGCGAGGCTCATGGTGCCGGTGGCGCCGTAGATCCAGGCGATGCCGTAGACGAGAAAGCCGGTGCTGAGCGCGCCGAGGATGAGGTATTTCACGCCGGCCTCGAGCGAGCCGACGTTGCGGCGGAGGAAGGCGACGAGGATGTAGAAGGTGATGGTGACGAGTTCGAGCGCGACGAACGCGCCGGCGAGGTCCTTGGCCGAGGCCATCCACATCATGCCGGCGCAGGCGAAGACCGGGAGGGCGTAGAATTCACCGGTGCCGGATTCCGAACCCGGATGGTCGGTGAAACGGGCGAGGATCGAGCGGAAATCGATCGAGAGCAGCACAACGAACAGCGTGGTGACGAGGGCGAAGCCCTTGTAGAAGCGCGCGAGGCCGTCGAACTGATAGAAGGTCCACACCGCCCACTTCGACCAAGCGGCGTCGGGCTTCGCGTCGGGGCCGACGGCGAAGAACAGCAGCGCGATTACGGCGGCCAATCCGGCCGCGGCGAGACCGCCGATCCACGCCTTGGAGCGGTTCGTGGAGAAGGCCTCGGCCATCAGTAGGATGAGGCCGAGGGTGACGGTCAGGGCTTCGAGGTAATAGGCGGGCATGGGAGAAGGGAAAAATAGGTCCTAAATGTCCAATAAGTCCTATGGGACCTATTTCAGCAGGCTAAGCAGCAGGTTCGGATAAAGCCCGACGGCGAAGAGCGCGATCACCAGCAGCAGGGCCGGAAGGCGGTCGGCGAAGGAGAGATCGGCGGCGGATTCGGTCGCGGCAACGGCCGGGCCTTGGAAGACGTTGCGGTAGGCGCGCAGCATGTAGACGGCGCTGATGACCACGCCCCAGAGGGCGAGGATGCAGGCGATCTGGACCGGACCGAGACCGGCGGACGGGTCGTAGTTTTTGAAGGCCGAAAGGAAGACCATCACTTCGCCGGAGAAGTTGGCGAGGCCGGGCAGGCCGATCGAGGCCATCGCGCCGATGCCGAAGAGGAAGGCGAGGGCCGGAGTGGCTTTGGCGAGACCGCCGAGGTCGGCGAAATCGAGCGAACCGGTGCTTTTTTCGATGTTGTCGGCCAGCGAGAACTGGAGGGCGATCGAGATGCCGTGGGCGAACATCAGGATCACGGCGGCGGGCAGGGCGATGGTGTTGCCGCCGGGCACCGCGGCGAGGGCCGCGATGGCGAGGAAGATGTAGCCCATGTGCATCACCGACGAGTTGCCGAGGAGCAGGTCGAGGCGCTTCTGGCTGACGGTGACGAGGCCGACCCACAGGATGTTGCCGAGCAGGAGCACGAGCAGCGGGGTGAGCCAAACCTGCATGCCATCGGGCAGCAGCGGGATGGCGAGGCGGAGCAGGCCGTAGAGGCCGAATTTCTTCAGCACGCCGGAGTGCAGCATGGCGACCGGCGCGGGCGCGCTGGCATAGGCCGGGGCGGCCCAGGAGTGGAAGGGGAAGAGCGAGACGAGCGTGCCGAAGCCGACGAGCAGCAGGGCGGCGATGCCTTTCTGGGCGGCGGGGTCGATGGCCGTCTTGTCGGCGAGCATCTTCACCAGGTCGAAGGTGCCGGTGACGGAGGCGAGCCAGACGAGACCGGCGAGGAGGACGATCGAACCGAAGCCAAGGTAGATCGTGATCTTCCAGGCGGCGTCGCGGCGGTCGCCTCGGCCAAGGATGCCGATCATCAGGAAGGTCGGGATCAGCGCGAGCTCATGGAAGGCGTAGAAGAAGAACAGATCGGTGGCGGCGAAGGCGCCGATCGCTCCGGCGGAGATCAGCAGCGAGGAACCGTACCAGAGTTTTTCACGGCCTTCCGGGGCTTTGCCGGAAAGGACGGCGGCGAGGGTGACGATTACCGAGAGCAGGATCAGGATCACGCTCATGCCGTCGATCAGGCCGAAAGCGAGGTTGAGCTTCGGCGTGGCGAGGACCGGCACGGAGAAGGCCCAGCAGGCGGCCTTCGGGGCGGCGGCGGCGGCGATGCCGAGCGCCAGATTGACGACCGAGGCGGCGATGGCGGTCAGGCGTGCCGGAGCCCCGCAAAGGATCGCGAGGAAGGCGAGGACCGGGAGGAAAACGAGCAAGGCGAGCATGGAAGAAGTTTGCTAGTGTTCAGGGTTCGGTTTTCAGCAACTTCAGAAGAAAACGGTGAAGTAGATGACGAGGAGAACACCAAGGCCGAAGGCGAAGGCGTAGCCCTGGAGGTTGCCGGACTGGACGCGGCGGAACAGGTTGCCGAAGCCCTCGGCCGAGCGGCTGAGGCCGCCGACGAGCACGCCGTTGATGAGGAATTCGTCGAAGAAGTGGACGATGGCGGCGAAGCCGTTCTGGAAGTAGCGGACGACGAAGTTGTCGTAGAAGCGGTCGATATAGAACCGCTCGCGGAGCAACGGGATCGAGACCGGGTCCTTGTCCTTGCCGGCGTAGAGGGCGAAGCCGGCGATCACACCGAGCGCGACGGCTGCGAGCGAGACCATCGGCACCAGACCGGCGAAGTGGAACAGGTGTTCCGGCTGTTCGTAGGCCGGGGCGATTTTCGCGGCGAGGAACGGATAGCCGGCGACCAGGCCGAGCACGGCGAGGATGATCAGCGGCAGGGACATGAGCGGACCGACCTCGTGGGCGTGGTCGGCGCCGTGGTCGCGCGGCTTGCCGAGGAAGGCGACGACGAACAGGCGGGTCATGTAGAACGGCGTCAGCAGAGCAACGATGGCGGCGATCCAGAACAGCTTCGGCTCGTGGTGGAGTGCGGCTTCCAGGATCTGCTCCTTCGAGAAGAAGCCGGAGGTGCCGGGGACGGCGATCAGGGCGAGGAAGCCGATGAGGAAGGTGAAACCGGTGACCGGCATCTTTTTCAGCAGGCCGCCCATTTTCCAGATGTCCTGCTCGTGGTGGCAGGCGAAGATCACCGCGCCGGACCCGAGGAAGAGCAGGGCTTTGAACCAAGCGTGGGTGAAGAGGTGGAACATACCGGCTTCGCCCGCGACGAGACCGACGGCCATGACCATGTAGCCGAGCTGGGAGAGCGTCGAGTAGGCGAGGACGCGCTTGATGTCGTCCTGCTGGGTGGCCATCAGCGCGGCGAGCAGCGCGGTGATGCCGCCGGTCCAGGCGATCACCTTGCTGGAAAGCAGTCCGCCGAGGAACTCGGGGTCGAGATCGAGCGAGAGCTGGACGCGGAAGAGCATGTAAACGCCGGCGGCGACCATCGTCGCGGCGTGGATGAGGGCGGACACCGGGGTCGGGCCTTCCATCGCGTCCGGGAGCCAGACGTGGAGCGGGAACTGGGCGGACTTGCCGACCGCGCCGCAGAAGGTGAACAGCAGGGCGACGGAGAGGATGCAGGCGAAGGCGGCCGGATGGGCGGCCTGGAAGGCGGTGACGCCCGCGTGCATGCCGCCGAAGGCGAGCGTGCCGGTGATGCCCCACAGCATCAGGATGCCGATCATGAAGCCGAAGTCGCCGACGCGGTTGGTGATGAACGCCTTCTTGGCGGCGTCGGCGGCGGATTCCTTCTGATACCAGTGGCCGATCAGCAGGTAGGAGCTGAGGCCGACCAGCTCCCAGAAGATGAAGGTCATGATGAAGTTCGACGACAGCACGATGCCGGTCATCGAGAACATGAAGAGCGAGAGGCCGGTGAAGAAGCGGGCCTTCGCCTCGTCATCCTTCATGTAGGCGAGCGAGAAGACGTGGACCAGGAAGCCGACGCCGGTGACGACGATCATCATGCCGGTCGAGAGCTTGTCGAGGGTCACGCCGAGGTTGACCGAGAAGCCCTCCACGGCGGCCCATGAGAACTCGGCCGAGCCGGTCTTGCCGAGCAGCAGGAACGAGATCGCCAGCGTGGCGGCGGCGGACGCGACCGAAAGATAGGGCGCGAGGCCGGTGCGCTTCACGAACAGTTGGTTCGCGGCGGCCACGGCCAGCGGCAGGAACAACAGGATCCAGGCGAGGAGTGCGAGCGACATGAAGAGGGATCTGTGATTTGAAATGGGAAATTGGAGATCCGGAATCAGCCGCGCATCGAGGTGAGGTCCTCGGTGTGGATCGTCTGGCGGGAGCGGTAGAGGGCGACGATGATGGCCAAGCCGACGGCGACCTCGGCCGCGGCGACGGTGATCACGAAGAACACCAGCATCTGGCCGCTCGGGTCGGGCAGGCCGTTGCCGGCGGTGTGGAAGCGCGAGAAGGCGATCAGCGTGAGGTTCGCGGCGCTGAGCATCAGCTCCAGGCACATGAACACGATGATGATGTTCCGGCGGAGCACCACGCCCGCGAGGCCGAGCGAGAACAGCAGGCCGGAGACGAGCAGGTATTGGTGGAGGGTGGCCATGGAGAGAAAATGACTAAGGACTGAATCCTGATGACGAAACCTGACGTCAGTGGGTCTGGCGCTTGGAGAGGACGACGACGCCGACGGTGGCGACGAGCAGGAGCACGCCGAGGATCTGCAGCGGCAGGTTGTAGCTGGTGAAAAGCGTCTGGCCGACGAGGTGGACGTCCGGCAGCTTGCCCGCGGCGAGGGTGGTGGCGATCTTGCCGCCTTCCGGGAAATGGGCGGCGGCGGCGGCCAGGTCGAGCTTGGCTCCCGCTTCATCCGGCGCGGAGGAAAGCACGCCGGCGAGTTGGAGGAAGAAACCGATCACCAGCGCGGTGCCGGCGATCGCGGGAGTCAGGCGGGTCTTGCGCTTCACCTCGTCCTTGAGATCGAGGAGCATGATGATGAAGAGGAACAGCACCATGATCGCGCCGGCGTAGACGAGGATCTGGATGATGCCGACGAAGAAGGCGTCGAGGCCGACGAACAGGCCGGCGAGGCCGACGAACGAGGCGACCATCGCCAGCGCGCTCGATACCGGGTTGCGGAAGCAGATGACAGCCAGGCCGCCGAGGAGCATCAGCAGCGCGAAGGGCCAGAAGAGGTAGAAGGGCATGAGAATTTGCGAGTGTTCAGTTTTCAGTCTTCAGTGGCAGAGTCCCAGGGCGCTTGATCGGCTTTCCTGAAAACTGAACACTGAAAACTAACAAACTTATTTGAGTTCATTCCACTTGTTGACGAGGCCGGTGCGGACGCCGCCGATTTCGTAGAGTTTCTTCTTGTCGTGGACCATGTCGGCGCGGCTGAGACCGGTGATGGCATAATCCTTGCGGAGGAAGATGGCCTGCTCGGGGCAGACTTCCTCGCACATGCCGCAGTAGATGCAGCGGATCATGTCGATATCGAACTCGAGCGGGCGCTTCTCGACCTTCGCCCACGCGTCGTCGGACGGGATCTCGCTCGGGACGATCTTGATCGCCTTCGGCGGGCAGATGAACTCGCAGAGCTGGCAGGAAACGCAGCGCTCGCGGCCTTGTTCGTCGGTCACCAGCGTGGGCGCGCCGCGGTAGTACTCGGGCAGCTGGTCGTCCCACTTCTGCTCGGGATACTGCATCGTCACGCCGAGGCCGGACGATGCCAGTTCGTCGGCGCCGCGGGATTTGCCGCGCAGCGACTGGACGGCGTGCTTGAGCGTGAGCAGGAAGCCCTTGATGAGCGCGCCGAAGTAGATCTTCTCACCGAAGCTCAGTTTCGGGCGTTTGACTTTGATGACAGCCATTGTGGAGGAAATTGGATGCTAGCGCCTGTGCGGAAACGGCTTCAGTTCTGGCCCAGCAGGCCGGAGTTGGGTTTCACCCGCTCTTCGGAAACCTTGGCGACCCAGATGATCGCGGCGGTGAGGGCGACGAGGAGAACGGCGCCGAGGGCGATGACGGTGGTGGTGAGCGACGGCGCTGCGATGACGAGCGCGGCAAGGAAGACGTTGACCAGTGCGGCTTCGAAGAAGACGACCCAGCCGAGCTTCATCAGCTGGTCGTAGCGGAAGCGTGGGACGGTCCAGCGGACGAGGATGAAGAACAGGATGAAGGCGAGCAGCTTGGCGAGGAAGATGCCGAGGTGGACCAGGCCGCCGATGCCGACGCCGCCGACGGAGAGCTGCTTGATCGATTCGTCCAGACCGAAGCCGGCCGACCAACCGCCGAAGAACAGCGTGATGATGAGGGCCGAGCCGACGACCATCGCGGCGTATTCGCCCATGAAGAACATGGCGAACTTCATCGACGAGTATTCGGTGTGGTAGCCGCCGACGAGCTCGGTTTCGCACTCCGGAAGATCGAAGGGCATGCGGTTGGTTTCCGCGAAGATCGAGACGGTGAAGATCAGGAAGGAGATGAAGGCCGGGATCCAGAACAGCAGCGTTTGGGCGTCCGGGATGCCGAGGTGGCCGTTCTTCCAGATCGGCAGCAGCAGCCAGCCGTGGTCGGCCTGGTGCTGGACGATCTTGCCGAGGTTGAGATCGCCGAAATAGAGCAGGACCGGGATGATCGAGAGGCAGAGGGCGATTTCGTAGGAGATCATCTGGGCGGTCGAGCGCACGCCGCCGATGAAGGGGTACTTCGAGTTCGACGACCAGCCGGCGAGGGTGATGCCATAGACCGAGAGCGAGGCGATCGAGAAGATGAACAGCGGACCGACGTCGATGTCGGCGATTGCCAGGTTGATGGAGTAGCCTCCGATGGTCAGGGTCGAGCCGAAGGGGATCACCGCGAGGGTGATGAGGGACGGGGCGACGGTGAGCGCCGGGGCGAGCCAGTAGAACGCCTTGCGGACGTAGGATGGCGTGAAGTCCTCCTTGAGGAAGAGTTTGACGCCATCGGCCATCGGTTGGATCAGGCCGGCGAAGGAGAAGTCCTTCTTCGCGCCGAAGAGCGTGAGCGGGATGCCGACGCGGTTCGGGCCGACGCGGTCTTGGATGACGGCGGAGAATCGGCGTTCGAAGTAGACGGAGATCGGAACCAGCGGCAGGACGACGAGGAAGGTCAGGCCGATGATTTTGGCGAGGAGGATGAGCAGTTCCATGGGGAGCCGTGAGGTTGAGCCAGAAATGGGTTCAGCCGTTGATCTGGCCGGCGGCCTTGCGGGCGCGCTCGTTGGTCAGGAGCGGGATCTGGTAGCCGGTTTCGACGACGGAAACGCCGAGGTCGCCGATCTTGGAAAGGGTGAGGCCGTTGAAAGCGGCGGTGTTCTGGGCCATCGCCTTGAACACGTCCTCGATCGCGTGGACCTCGTTTTTCTCGCCGGTGAAGGCGAGGATGAGGTCGCGCAGGATCTCCCAGTCGTCGCGGGCGGAGGCCGGCGGTTCGACCGCGCGGTTGAGGCGCTGGAGGCGGCCGGAGAGGTTGACCATCGAGCCGCGCTTTTCGGCGAAGCTGGCGGCCGGCAGGACGAGGTCGGCCTGGCTGGCGGTGGCGTTGGCGAGGGTGGCGATCTGGAGGATGAAGCCGGCCTTCGCGAGTTGTTCGGCGGTGAAGCCGGCCTCTTCGGTGAGGTCTTCGCCGAGGGCGAGGATCGCCTTGATTTCGCCGCGGTCGAGGCCGTCGCGGATGGCGGCGAGCTTTTCGGACGGATCAGCGGTGTTCCAAACGAGCTTGGCGCCGGTGGTGTTCGGGTTGCGGTCGGCGGCGACGAGCAGGGCGTCGGCCTCGCCGGTGCGGGGGACGATCGCGAGCGAGCCGGTGCCGAGTTCGGCGGCGAGCGCACCGGCGAGGAAAAGCTCCTCGTTGGTCATGCGGCCGGAGGCGACGACGGCGATTTGCGACGGCTGGAAAGATTTGAGCGCCTGGCCGGCGGCGGCGAGCGCCTCATTCCAGGAAACCGGCACGTGCTCGGCCCCGCGCTTGGCGTAGGGCTCGGTGAGGCGGGCGTCGGTGTCGAGCTTGTGGAAGGCGAGGCGGTGCGAGTCCGGCATCCAGGTCGAGTTGACCTCGTCATTCTGGCGCGGGGTGATGCGGTAGAGCTTCGAGCCGCGGGTCCAGATCGTGATGTTCGAGCCGGTGCCGCAGTTGACGTCGATGCTCTTGGTTTCCTTGAGGAACCAGACGCGCATCTGGAATCGGAAGTCGTTGGAGGTCAACGCGCCGACCGGGCAGATGTCGACGGTATTGAGCGAGTAGTTCGAGTCGAGCAGGCGGCCCGGGTGCACCGCGAGGGTGGTGTGGGTGCCGCGCTGGGTGAAGCCGAGGACCGGGTCGCCGGCGACCTCGTCCATGAAGCGGATGCAGCGGCTGCACATGATGCAGCGTTCGTCGTCGAGGCGGACGCGCGGACCGATGTCGACATTCTTCGGCTTCTTCACCTTCATGTCGATGAAGCGCGAGACGCCGCGGCCGTAGCCGACGGAGAATTCCTGGAGGCGGCATTCGCCGGCCTGGTCGCAGATCGGGCAGTCGAGCGGGTGGTTGATGAGGAGGAACTCCATCACGCCCTGGCGGCATTTCTCGACCAGCTCGCCCTGGGTGCGGATGCCCATGTTTTCCGCCACGGTGTTGGCGCAGGCGATGACGGGGCGGGGCATCCAGCCGATGATCTCGTAGCCGTCCTCGTCGCGCTGCGGTTCCTGGCCGGGCGCGGGGCGCGGCGGCATGCCCATCTGGACGAGGCACATGCGGCAGTTGCCGGGGGCGGAAAGCTTCGGGTGGTAGCAATAATGCGGCACTTCGACCTGCACCTGCTTGCAGGCTTCGATCATGCGGGTGCCACGCGGAAACTGATGCCAGACTCCGTCGATCTGCACGTTGACCAGGCCTTTTTCGGCGGCAAGGTCTTTGGGAAGCTTCTTGTCCGCGGTCGCCGAAGGTGTGTCGCTCATGGCTAAGAGGGGGCCGGACGGCAGGCTGGAATGCGCCCGGCGGATTCGCGCGCGACTATGTGGATCCCGATAGGCTCGGGCAAGCGTGCTTTGTGAAATATTTCACAAGGCCGGAGCAAATTTTGCGGAGTGCCGGAAACGCCGACGGGCGGCACCGCGTTTGCGATGCCGCCCGTCGGGGAAAAGCGCGTTTCAGCGGGAAATCAGGCGCGGCCGAGGTAGGAGTTGTCCTCGGTCTTCACGTTGATCTTTTCGCCGACGTTGATGAACAGCGGGACCTGGACGACCAGGCCGGTTTCCATGGTGGCCGGCTTGTAGACGTTGTTGGCGGAATCGCCCTTCACGCCTTCCGAGGACTCGGTGACCGTCATGACCATGGAGGCCGGGAGGTCGATCGAGGCCACCACGCCGTCGGTGAAGAGCAGCGTGTAGATCGAGCCTTCCATGAGGTAATCCTTCACCGGCTCGACGATGTCCTCGTTGACGGCCTCGTCATCGTAGGTTTCCGGGTTGAGGAAGTGGTAGCCGCCGCTGTCCTTGTAGGAATACTCGTGCGGGATGCGCTCGAGGATCACGCCTTCCATCGAATCGTTCGAGGTCAGGCGGAGGTTGAAGATCTTCTTGGTGGCCACGCTGCGGATGGACATCTGCACGTAGGAGGCCATGCGGGGCGGGGTCTTCAGCTCGTGGCTGACGACGACGCAGACTTCGTTGTTGTGGCGGACGGCGTGTCCCTTGCGGAGGTTGATGACGGGCGTGGAGGCCATGGCGTTGAGGGCGCAGGGGATAGGTGGGGAAGGGCGGCGTTGCAAGCGGAAAGGCCGAACGGGAGAATTGTCGATTTCGGATTGCGGATTTCGGGTTGGAAAAGGCTAACTCAAAGGCATGATCGACATGCTCGTCCGCCTTTACGATTTGCCCGATTCCAGCGACCTGTACCGCGAGGTGGAGGCGAAGGGGGTGACCCTGCGGCGGGCGCGGGCGTTCGAGAAACACACGGTGGCGGAGTTCGCCCGGACGCATTTCTCCGTCAAGTGGGTGAGCGAGGTGGAGGTGGCGATCACTCGCCAGCCGGCGGCGTGTTTCATCGCGACGCGAGACAAGAAGATCCTCGGCTTCGCGTGCTACGACACGACGATGCGCGGGTTCTTCGGGCCGACCGGCGTGGCGGAGGAGGCGCGCGGCCTCGGGCTGGGCAAGGCGCTGCTGATGAAGGCGTTGGAGGCGCTGCGCGAAACCGGGCACGCCTACGCGTTCATCGGCGGCGTGGGGCCGAAGGAATTCTACGCGAAGGCCTGCGGGGCGATCGAGATCCCGGGTAGCGATCCGGGGGTCTACGGGGACATCCTGCCCTGAGCAGCAGCATTTTCCTGCTGGTGATCTTTTCGCTCCACGCAAGCAGGAATGTTTGCGTTACTTCCTCGCCAGCGCTTCGCAGGCCTTGATGTCGAGCTTGCCGGAGGCGAGCACCGGGATCTCGGCGACGGGGACGATCTGCTTCGGCGTCCAGAGCGACGGGATGCCTTCGTCGAGCAGCTTGTAGCGCAGGTCGATGCATTCCTGTTCCAGCGCCGGGCCGGCGATGGTCGAGAGCAGCAGCAACACCTCGCCCTTCTGCTCGTCGGGCACGCCGACGATGGCGACGCGGCGTTCGGTGTCCTGGTCGAGGCCGAGCACCTTGTTGATCGCGGCTTCGACGGTTTCGTGCGGCACCATTTCGCCTCCGATTTTCGAGAAGCGGGAAATCCGGCCTTCGATGTAGAGGAAGCCGTCGTCGTCGACGCGGCCGACGTCGCCGGTGCGGAACCAGCCGTCGGCGAGCACCTCGGCGGTTTTCTTCGGCTGATCGAGGTAGCCGGGGAAGACGTTGGCGCCCTTGAACCAGATGATGCCCTGCTGGTCGAGCGGCACGGTGGCGTCGGTGACCGGGTCGGTCAGCCGGATCGCAAGGCCGGGCAAGGGGTGGCCGACCGAGCCCGGGCGCGCGCTCGGGATCACCGGGCGGCCGTCCGGCGAAACCGGGTCGGGCAAATTGACGTTGGTGGCGGGCGAGGTTTCCGTCAGGCCGTAGCCTTCCTGCGGGCGGATGCCGAAGCGCTGCTCGAAGGCGTCGGCGAGGTTCTGCGGCAGTTTTTCCGCGCCGGTGACCACCAGCTGGAGCGACGCGAGCTGTGCCGGTTCGACGCGTTTCATGTAGCCGCGCAGGAACGTCGGCGTGGAGAGCAGCAGCTTGATCTGGTGGTGGGCGACCAGCTCGGCGAGGCGCTTGGTTTCCAGCGCGCTCGGGTAGGTGACGAGGTCGAGCCCCTCGATGCAGGGGAACCACAGCGTGACCGTGCAGCCGAACGAGTGGAACAGCGGCAGCGAGCCGAGGATGCGCGAACCCTCGGGCAGTTCGATGCGCGAGGCGAACTGGCAGACGTTGGCCAGCACGTTGCGGTGGGTGAGCACGACGCCCTTCGGTTCGCCCGACGAGCCGGAGGTGAACAACAGGATCGCCTCGTCATCGCCGCGGCGTTTGCCGAGGCCGAGCATTTTCGAAAGCGTGGCGGCGGGCAGCAGCTTCGACAGCAGCACCCATTTTTTGATCGGCTTGGCCAGCTCGGGCAGGATGCGCTCGACGAAGATGAGGTCGCGGTTCGGCGGCCACGGGAAGGACGAGACTTTTCGGACGAAGGCGTCGGCGGTGATGAAACGGTCGAGCCCGGACTGGCGGATCGCGGACTTCACCGCGTCGTGGCCGGCGGTGAAATTGAGGTTCACCGGCACCTTGCCGGCGAAGATCGCGGCCAGATTGGCGATCAGGCAGGCCTTGCCGGGCGGCAGGATGATGCCGATGCGCGGCTCGGGCGTGGCCTCGGCGAGGTATTTCGAGAACGCGATCGCGACGCCGAGCACCTTGTCGTAGCCCAGCTCGGAGTCGTCTGAGCCGTCGAACACGCGGTGCTTCGCGTGCTTTTTGAGGCCCAGCAGCAGCGATTCGGCGAGCGAGCTGGCGAGCAGCGTGCGGCTCGACCAGGCGACCTCGAAGGCTTCCAACAGGGTTTCGCGCAAGCGGGCGATGGTGGTCTCGCCGGCGGCGAGCGGGCGGCCGAAGGCGAACACGGCGGCTGGCAGCGAGGACGGGCGCTCGATCGAAAGGCATGATTCGCGCGGGCAGTCGACGGCGAGCCCGGTCACCGGCAGGCCGAGGGCGCAGAGCGCGCGCAGGTGCTCGGCCGGGACGTGACAGGGGAGACCGCTGCGGGCGGCGCTGCGGACCGGGACGAAGACGAGCACGCCGCCGTTTTCCAACAACGGGCGGAGCTGCTTGCCCGCGGCGGCGAGTTCGGCGTCGGCGGCGTCGAACATCGCGCCGGAGCCGGATTTCTCGAGATGCGCCCGCACCTGTGGGTCGAGCTGGGCGGCCGAGCTCACCTCGACCAGCCAGGTGATTTTGCGGCCGGAAAGGTGCTTTTCCAGCGCGTGCAAATGGTTGAGCGCGAGGCGCCCGGGCACGATCAGGGTGCCGGTGGACGGGAGGTGTTCCGGCTGGAGGATGGGGATGGAATTGGCGCTCATGACGACCCGCGGCGGCCCGTGGTTCAAGGGGTGACCCTGCTTTTAGATGGGATTTTCCTTACGTTCGCACGGTTTTTTTGCCGTTGCGCGCAAGAGTTCAGAGCATCTCACCGACGAACTTGTCCTTCTCGAACAGGGCGAAGGCCTCCGGTTCCTCGCCGGTGCCGAGGAAACGCGGCGCGATGCCGAGCTGGTCCTGGATCGCCACGGCGACGCCGCCTTTGCCCGAGCCGTCGAGCTTGGTGACGATCACGCCGTCGAGCGTGCAGGCCTTGTGGAACTCCTTCGCCTGTTGGAGCGCGTTCGAGCCGGTGGTGGCGTCGACGACGAGCAGCGTGAGGTGCGGCGCGGATTCGTCCTGCTTGGCGATCGTCCGGCGGATCTTGGAAAGCTCCTCCATCAGGTTGTGGCGCGTGTGGAGGCGGCCGGCGGTGTCGCAGATCAGGAACTTCGCGCCGTCGGCGATCGCCTTCTGATGGGCGTTGAAGCAGACCGACGACGGGTCGGCGTTCGGCGCGCCTTTTACGACGGGCAAACCGAGGCGGTCGCCCCAGCGCTGGAGCTGCTCGACGGCGGCGGCGCGGAAGGTGTCGGCGGCGGCGAGCACGACCGAGTGGCCGCGGCGCTGGAGCCAGTGGCCGAGCTTGGCGGAGGAGGTGGTCTTGCCCGTGCCGTTGACGCCGACGATGAGGATGACGAACGGCTTGCCGTCGGGGCGCGGCAGTAACGGCGGCACGTCCGCTGGCAGGCGCTGGGCGATGTGCTTGCGGGTCGTTTCGACCACGTCCTCGGCGGAAACCTTGCGGCCGAGCTCCTTGAGCTCGTCGAGGACCTCGTTGGCCAAGCGTACGCCGAGGTCCGAGCCGATCAGGTCGGCTTCGAGATCGTCCCAGTCGATCTCGGCGCGGTTGGTGATCTTATTGAAAAGCGATTTGAAGAATCCAGCCATGAGAGAGAGTGGAAAAGGGTTCGCCCGTGTGCGCCGGGCGGCAAGGCGTTTGCCGGAGAATGAGGGAGCGGGCAAGCCAAGCCTGTGCCCGGCGAACGGAGGGCGTCATTGGATGATGTCTCCAATCGGAACTTGATGTGTTCTTGCGAACAGTTAATGTGTGGAGATGAGTTGCCCGTCCGATGCGCCCAAGCTGCTCGACCGCGTCAGAGCCTCGATCCGGATGAGAGGCTGGTCGATCCACACCGAGGAAACGTATGCGGCATGGGTCCGCCGGTACGTCTTGTTTCACGACAAACGACATCCCGCCGATCTCGGTCCCCCGGGCATCGTGCCCTTCCTCGGGCATCTGGCGGTGGAAAGGAACGTCGCTCCTTCCACCCAGAACCAGGCGCTCAACGCCCTCGTGTTCCTTTATCAGACCGTGCTTCAGATTCCGGTGGGCGATCTCGGGGAGTTTCCCCGGGCGAAACGCCCCAAGCGGCTCCCCGTGGTGATGACCCAGGAGGAGGTCCGCCGCTTGTTCGAGCATCTCGACGGGCTGCCGCTGCTCATGGCCCGCCTGCTTTACGGCTCCGGCATGCGTCTGGCGGAAATGCTCTCGCTGCGGGTCAAGGACCTCGATTTCGCCGCCCGCACCATCCACGTCCGCCATGGCAAAGGGGGCAAGGACCGCGTGACCGTGCTGCCGGAAAACCTCGTCGACCCGCTCCGCCGGCAGCTCGCCCATGGCCGCGCGCTGTTCGATCAGGACCGCGCCCAGGATCTTCCCGGCGTCCATCTGCCCTACGCGTTGGAAGCCAAATACCGGCACGCGGGCAAACAATGGCCGTGGTTCTGGGTCTTTCCCGCCGCCGGACTCTCCACCGACCCGCGCACCCGCCTCGTCCGTCGCCACCATGAGGGGGATTTCGTCATCCAGCGTCCCCTCAAGGCCGCCCTCCACGCCGCCGGGATCCCCAAGCACGCCACGCCGCACACCCTTCGCCATTGTTTCGCCACCCATCTGCTGGAAAACCACTACGACCTCCGCACCGTCCAGGAGTTGCTCGGTCACACCCACGTCACCACCACCCAGATCTACACCCACGTCCTCAACAAACCCGGCCTCAGCG
>Ga0105243_10000104_pt1 | contig 96700 bp, 89 predicted proteins | sample KBSM34metaG_FD_81525 | JGI IMG/M metagenome (GOLD analysis project Ga0105243, IMG submission 81525) | Miscanthus rhizosphere microbial communities from Kellogg Biological Station, Michigan, USA - KBS M3-4 metaG | ecosystem: Host-associated > Plants > Roots > Rhizosphere > Soil | place... | reverse complement strand
TTAAAATTTTAATTCCCAGGCAGCTCCCCAATAAAAATATCTTATTTTTTTCGAAAAAAACACAATTTCCCAAAAGCTTATTTTATAATAAAAAACATAAAATTTATGTTTTTTGGTGTTTTTTATCATTCAAAAATCACCTAATTGGGAGGTAATAATTTGTATAGTTCACGTTAAAAATCATTTTCTATTTCTTTTATTTCATTTTCAAATCAAAAAACAATAAAAAATTAATTAACTGATTATCAACAACTAAACAAGCTACACACATACATAGTGTAGCTGTGTCGTATGCTATTTTTTGGAAATATTTATCATTAATAGATATGTTTGCAATGTGAAAAATATAAACTTGGAAAAAAAATAAAACCACAGACCTTAAAATTAGTATAGAAAAAGTAGAAAGTGAATCGCAAGCCTCCTCCTTTAAAGTGATTTAGATTTAGTAAAAGTAAAAAACACAACACAACTGATAAGAACACAAATGATGAAACTAAAAGGGGGAGGCTTTTTAAAAAAAATTAAACAAATAATATCAAAATAGAAACACAAATAAAAAAGAAGCCTATCAACACATTACATTATGATGAAAAATAATATCTTACAATACAACCCATAGGGAAGTATTTTCCTGGATGAATCGATCTTAAGATATTACAACTTATATTATTTGTTTATTAAAGGTTACCCCATACCAATGGGGAACCTTTTTTTAAGTTCTGAAAGATGGCTATATCCCTGATACAGTATATTCCTTCATTCATAACAAAACTACCCAACAATATTAGTACGTTCATTTTTCATAAAAAACAGCTGTATAGAAATTATACAGCTGTTTTAAACAGATCTTTTTAAGATCTGTTTTTATGATGTAGGGTTTATTTCCAGTAATTCCAAACTGATCCATCAAATATGGCCAATGTTTTACTGGCTGTATCATAACAGATCATGCCAGGATATGGATTCTTAACGTTGATATGAGGTATTGTCACTTTTGGAAGGATCATTGCCTTATCCTGAGCTTCCAGCACCAAAACTCCATCTGCAGAGCTGGATGATGCCCCGATCACGACACCTTTTCCTGATTCTGCTGAATTATTGACAAGTACAGCATTTGAATTTCCAGCATCTGACAAGTCTTTCCACCCATCATTTTCATATACTTTTACTTTTTTATCACTTACATCAAAGATAAAAGTTCCATTGACCAAAGCTCCCGTGGAAAGCCCGGAGGTTGCCGGAAGAATTAATCCTTTTGTGTTACTGGAAACATTATTAAAATCCAAGACCGTACTGTTTCCGTCTACGGATTGTTTATCAATAGCTACCTGGGCAAAAAAGGAATTAAAAATGATAAGAGCAACTGCGATACTGATGTTTTTTATATTTTTCATGTGTATATTATAGATTAGATTAGTCATTACAGCTTTTTTCAATGCATTTCCATTCTGTACCGTTATAAAGCTTCACACATTTATCCTGAATATCATATAAAAGCATTCCCTCTTTTGGGTCAGCGATAGCATCACCAGGTTGTGGTGTCTGGCTTACATGCTGCACTCTTGTAATGACAAAACCTTTATTCTGAGATTCCAAAGCAATGAAACCGTTAGGAATATTCTCCGGCCACACCGTATTTTTCTGTTGTACAGTAATTCCAAACTTAGTAAAACCATCAGGAGTTCCTAAAGCACCGGGCTTTGTACAAACATCATCAATTTCATTGATAATAGTAGGAGCATTACCACAACTCATTTTATCATTTGATAATCCATCAGGCCATAAAGACGGACATGTAGCCTGTGTGGCATTTGGACCACAGAAACTTGAACCACCAGCACCAAGATCACTAACGGATCCCATAGCAATGGCTACAATCTGGCTATCATCACTGATAACAGATCCGGGACCTCCTCCACTTACATCAGCTTTTGCAATACAATAAGCCTTTCCATTGGGAGCTCCTATATATTTAACAGAAGGATAAGTTGTTGATTGTTGGGTAAATGTTCCGCATATTTCCACAACACTCCCTGCATCCATTTCTATAACAGAGCTGGTTCCTGGAAATGCCCCCATAAAAGAAGGATCCCCTTGAGAAACAGATCCGGTAAGGGATAGAAATGATTTCTTTCCTAATTTAATTTTTGAATTTCTCTGAGTTCCGAATGTTCCAATCGTAATGGATCCCGTAGATTTCACACTTGCTCCATCCAGGATATCCAATTCCCCATTAACCTGAATATCAACAGACTGCAACTGCCCGGATTGTATAATAAGTGTTGCCCCATTGGGAATTGCAATACTGCTGCTCACCGTAAGGTTTCCATTCAGGCAATAGGTATTACCCGTAAGTATTGCCTGACCTGTATAAGGAATACACTGAGCATTGACCATGCCGTAGAAAGCAAAAATTAACAGAAAAAATATTTCCTTGTTAAATCCGATAAAATTTAAATTATTCATATGACTTTAAGCTATTTTAACACATTTTACATATTTTAATAATTAATATGTAATTTTTTTTTTAATGTGTTGAGGGCCTAACTTACAATTAACATACCAAACTAAAATCTGATATTAGAATATTTATCATAATTCTGCGGTGAAATTTATAATTCCGCAAAGGAATAATTCAACAAAAAGAGATTAAAATAAGACATAAAAAAACTAAACAACAATATATTAAGATTAAAAGCACCTATATCCATTTATTAAACATTTCCTTATTATTTAAAATTTCAATAACAATATCATAAAATAATAAAATGACATTTCTCATGATATCTATACCACCTTTACTTACAGCTTCTATACAATGCCTTTTTAAGCCCAACAAGATAATAGATAATGTGTATGATAGAGTCTATTAAAAATCTGCCGTAAAAAGCTTAAATTTGCAGTATGAATAACGATACCATTTGTGCACTGGCGACAGCCAATGGAATAGGTGCTTTAGGCATTATCAGAGTTTCGGGAGATGAAGCATTACCCATAGTTCAGAAAAGTTTTCCGGGTAAAAAACTGGAAAAACAGAAGTCCCATACCATTCATTACGGATATTTTATGGATGGTGAAGAAGCAATTGATGAAGTGATGCTCTCTATTTTTCTGGCTCCGAAAAGTTTCACCACAGAAAACTCAGTGGAAATTGCCTTCCACGGTTCGCCACATATTGGAAAACGTATTCTTGAAACCCTGATTAAAAATGGAGCAAGAATGGCTAAAGCCGGAGAATTTACCCTTCGTGCTTTTATCAATGGAAGAATTGACCTTTCCCAGGCAGAAGCAATTGCCGATGTTATCGCTTCAGAAAATGAAGCTTCCAGAAAGGTTGCCATTAACCAGCTAAAGGGAGGAATTACCAACGAGATCTCATTCTTAAGAACCGATCTTCTGAATTTTGTTTCTCTCATCGAACTGGAACTTGATTTCGCGGAAGAAGATGTGGAATTTGCCGACAGAACCGCGTTGAGCGGGCTGCTGGATAAAATTGAATTGAAACTCAATTCTCTTATCGAAAGCTTCCAGTACGGAAATGCCATTAAGAACGGAACAGCCGTTGCTATTATCGGAAAACCGAATGCCGGAAAATCCACCCTTCTTAACGCTCTATTAAAAGAAGAAAGAGCTATTGTAAGTAATATTGCCGGAACCACCAGAGATACCATTGAGGAAGTACTCCATATTAAAGGAAATGCCTTCAGATTAATTGATACTGCGGGACTTCGGGAAACGGTAGATGAAATAGAAGCTATCGGAGTAAAGAAAGCCAAAGAAAAGGTTGAAAACGCCCATATCCTGGTCTATCTGGCTGATGCTGCTACAGAAGACTTTTCAGAGGATATTGAAATGATCACCTCATTGCTGAGAGATGATCTTAAGCTGATCATCTGTGCTACCAAAATTGATGAAGTAATCCCTACCAAATATGAAGCAGTAGAAGATATTTTCAGAAGTGCATTCACCCATGAGTTTGATTTCATTAAAATCTCTGCTGTTGAAAATCAAAACATTCAGGATCTTAAAAATGAATTATCATCTTATGTTGAGCACTTAAAAACGGAAGAAAGCAATGTAGTGATTACCAACCAACGTCACTTTGAAGCTTTGCATAAATCACTGGACGCTGTACATCAGGTAAAAGAAGCTATTTCTGTTCAGATTTCTACAGAACTTCTGGCGTATGAACTGAGAAATGCCCTGGAACACCTTGGAACGATATCAGGGGAAGTCACTAATGACGAAATATTAGGAAATATCTTCTCGAAATTTTGTATTGGGAAATAAACACTTAAAATAGAACAAACCAAAACAAACTAAACGCCTGTAATTCAAAATATTACGGATCATTTAATTTTGTAATAATTTTAAGAAGTTTAGTTTGTTTTGTTAATATTTGCCCCCTAATTGCCCTTCCAACTATTAATATTTTATTTTTTTTAATCCGGGAGAGATTATGTCGCTTAAGGTATCTTATTGCACCTTATTGTATCTTAATGTACCTTATTGTACCTAAAGCGATGTTAGAACTCCCACAAATAAAATATTATGAAAGTAAGAAAGATTTGCGAGCATTGTGGGCTTGAATTTATTGCGCAAACAACAGTTACCAGGTACTGTAGCAAAACCTGTAATTCCAGAGCTTACAAAGTCAACGTAAGGGAGCTGAGAGTGAAATTAACAGAAGCTACTCAGGAAATCCCATCCCAAACCACATCCAAACCAAAAGAAGATCCTACCTCCTATTTCGAATTAAAAACTCTTGATTACTTAACAGTCAAGGAAGCTGCGATATTATTGAAATGTGATAAGAGAACAGTCTATCGAATGGTTAAGAACGGCAGTATTCCAGCAGCTAATTTATCTATCAGAAAGATTCGACTACTAAAGAAAGATATTGACACTTTATTTGAAATTAAGCTACAAATAGAACAAAACCCACCAGAGGATTTGGAAATGCTTGATTGGACACCATTAAAAGATTGTTATACAATTGGGCAGATTCAAAAAGAATTTAACATTTCTGAAACTTCATTAAAGAATCTTATTCAAAGACATAACATACCCAAATTTCAAAAAGGAAAATTCGTTTATGTTCCCAGAGTTAAAATAGATCACATTCTAAAAAGAATCCAATTAGGTATCTATAGTGGTTAAAATGTATTAGGCTTTTAAGCGCCAAATTAAGACTCTTGGAACCAGTGAACCTGGTCATAACCACTCAATATTCCATATTACCTGTAAAAATCTATGTTATGTCAAAAGTTACTTTAAGAAGAAAACCAATCTCTAACGGTAGGCATTCTTTATATTTAGAGATTTATCCTGCTGTCTACAATCCTGATACAGGAATAATGCAACGCAAGCAGTATTTAAAATTATATATCATCAATCGTCCCAAAAATAATAGTGAAAAGGAATTAAATAAAGAAACCCTTGCGTTAGCAGAATATGTTAGAGCTCAACGCCAGATTGATTTACAAAGCAGAAGATTCGATTTTGTATCTGATTCAAAAATGAAATCCAACTTCTTGGATTTCTTTGAAGAACAATCTGCAAAAAGGAAAGACAGTTATAATTGGACAATGTCAGTCAGGTATTTCAAAGCATTTGCCGGATCAACTGTCCCTTTTACGGCATTAAATGAAACCTTATGTGAAGAATATGCCGACTACCTACTATCTCGTCCGGCTTTGGGAAGATCAAAAATAAAAATCAAAAAAAATACAGCCGTCGCATATTTCGGGCGATTTAAACTAACATTGAAAGAGGCGTTTAAAAAACGTTTCCTACCTACGGATCTTTCTACGATAATTGAAAGCATTAGCCCACAGGAAACCCATCGTCCATTTCTATTTAAAGAGGAATTAGAAAACATGGCAAGCGCCTCTTGCCCAATCCCGATTGTAAAAAAAGCAGGGCTATTTTCTGCTATGACAGGCTTTAGATACTCTGATATCGAAACATTATTGTGGAGTGAAATTCACGGTTCGGAGGGTAATTATTATATAGTATATAATCAGGAAAAAACAGAAAGTGCAGAATATTACCCCGTATCAGACCAGACCATTAAAATATTGGGACCACGAGGAGATTCGGACTCTAAGGTCTTCCAAGGGTTAAAATATGACCAAACTGTAAATGCACTAAAAAAATGGCTGATCAATGCGGGAATAGAGAAGCGTTTCACATTTCATGGATTCAGGCACACATTTGCAACTCTTCAGATTGCTGCTGGAACAGACTTGTATACAGTTATGAAATTATTGGGACATAAAGACATTAAAACTACTCAGATATATGCAAAAATCGTTGACAGCTTGAAAAAAGAAGCTTCGGAAAAAATAAAAATCAATATTTATGATTTTAGTATTAAACTCTTAAATGAGGTGAGCGTTTAAAGGTCATTGGATGACTAATTAGGACAATAAGTACCAACCCATGAAAATTTTTCTTTTAACGTGATTAAAATTAAGAAAAGAAGTTATGAAGTATTCGTTTGATCAAATTCCCGATATTCTCAAAAGAATTGAAGAAAGGCTAGATAAAATGGAAGAAATTTTATTAGATAGAATTTCAACGGAAGTAGAAATAGAATTTATTGGACCAAAAGAGGCTTGTGAAATCCTGAAAATTTCATTGCCTACACTTTATTCCAAAGTATGTCTACGGGAAATACCATTCTATAAAAAAGGCAATAGGCTCCATTTTCTAAAAGTAGAACTTCTGGATTGGATAAAGGAAGGCAAAATGAAATCCATTAGGGACATAAATGAAACCGGAGAAGATTTTCTAAAAACAATAACAAGAAAAAAATGGTAAAAAAATTATGTTTAAATAATTATTGAATTAACGTGTCTCTAAATCACCAGTCAGATTACTGTCCTATAGTTTATTCTGTGGATAATTCGTAAATTTACTTATATAATTGATTAGCAAATGGGTACCTTGTTTGAAAACCATGACTTTGAAATCCAAATCGAAGGATTGAAAATTGCTGTTAGTGAACATACATTAAAAGAACAGCAGGTTTACCGTCTTGTTTTTGATGATTATAGAGCGCCATTAGTAATTACTTCGGCCAAAACTTGGAATGGTACGATCTGGACAAGTATTCCACAAGGAAGACAAAAGGAAGCAGAGTTATTCGGCAAGGAAATTAGTAAACATTTAAAAACTTAATCATATGTGTTATTACAACGGACAACGCGTATCGAGGGACGAATTCATTCGCTTAATGGATCTCGAAAAAGCAGTAATGAATTATGATTTTTTAGATCAGGAAATCCACGAAGGCTTTAACTACGGAAATATCGCCGTTTTACGCCCTACAGAAGATAAATGCAACTTCGATATCGTCCAGATGGAATGGGGCTTTATTCCTTCGTATGTAAAAAATAGAGAAAATGTAAAAAAAATGCGTTTTGGCTACAAGGATGATAAGGGCAAATGGCATCAGCCTTATACAACGTTGAATGCCAAAGGTGAAGAACTTTTATTGATAGATGAAACTACTGGTCGTGAAAAAATTTTCCGGAAAGCAGCGCTGGAAAGAAGATGCTTAATCCTATCTAGTGAATTTTACGAATGGCGACATATCTACCGTCTTAACAAGAAAACCAATAAACCCCTGAAAACAGCAGACAAATATCCTTACCATATTGGACTTAAGGGAAAGGAATATTTTTTCATTGCAGCAATCTGGCAGAACTGGACAGATAAGGAAACCGGCGAAACAGTGGATACAGTAGCTCTCGTAACTACCGAAGCAAATCCACTCATGAGACAAATTCATAATTCAAAAAACCGAATGCCTACCATGCTACCGGATGAACTTGCGTGGGAATGGATGATGGAGGATCTCAGTGAGGAAAGAATTACAGAACTTGCAACTTATCAAATAAGTGCTTCCGATATGGAAGCTTATACAATTGAAAAAGAATTTAAAACAACTGGAACTCCAACAAAAGCATTTGTTTATGCTGATGTACCCGAACTAACCTATGAGATCTAAAATGTATTGTTTCAATTAGAGCAAGCTCCCGAAAATTACAAATTGTCCAAGGGACCTGATTAAACTTTGCAAAGTTACATTCTAAGGGGATATTGCTTTTAAAAAATTACTTTTCTAAAAGTAAGTGAGATTCGGGTGCTTCTTGGAAAATTTTGCCCTTTATATTCATCTGATTTTCTACCTGCAATTCCGTGACTCCAACCATACCGTGCTTCACCAGACAATACCAAAAGACTTCTTGGTTCCAGTAGCAATGCCATCACGTCCTTGCTTTGGACGTTGACAAAATCCATAAGACATGTGGAACCCAAACTCAATGAAAAAATTGTTTCGTCAAAACAAGGTTGACAGTCCACGTGATTTGCAATCCCCTGGCCAGGTAAGTATTCATTAACAATAAGCTGATCTGGATATTCCTTAACTAAGTTCTCTCTACGTATCCTTTTAGTAAATTCCCCGGCCCATTCAGGTAAATCGCCAAGATACATAGAATAATTCAGCGCACGAGCTCTATAATCATATTTGTAACCATAGTGCTGAACACGTCTTTTTAAATCCTTCAACCAAGGTGCACTATTGATTGAATTTATCAAACTTTTCTCTTCTTCACGTGTTATAAAATTCGGAATATACTTCAGTCCATTTATAGCACTAAGATTTACTCCTTCATTGATAGAAGGAATATCATCCAAGTTTTCAGGTACTGGGTTAAATAGATCGTACATTCTTATAATAATTCTAAAATTTCAAATGCTACCGTTTCTTCTGTAGGCGGGTGGTAACTGTTCCGCCTATTATTGTACCTAACCAGAGAGCTCTCCTCAAAAAGAACCTTAAAATCACCTAGAAAGCCTTTAAATGCATTATATTTCACATTTTTAGCAAACTCTGTCGTATTTTGAAAGAGAATATAAAATGGGACATTCTCTTTTGCCTTTCTAATAGTCATTACATCATGGGCCAGTTCCTCCTCGTTCAGGCTGTCGCTTGCAAAAAGATAACAGGTATTTACGTAGATACTATTTGCGTTGTTAAGTAACTCGTAATCGATATGACCGAGCCGCTGTATATACATAACTGCACCATCATTCAAATAAACCTTATTATTCATCATATGTGCAGCTTCCTCCCGCATAGAGCTATAATAATCTACACCAAAGTAATCAAACGAGACTGTATCACTATTTATTGCATGCAGATGGTCAATAAGTGCAATTCCAGAGGTAGCGGGTCCACAGCCAACATCAATAAATTTTATACGACCGTTCGTATCGTGAAAATTGTGAATACGGTTAAATCGTTCAAGCAAGTATAAAGTCGAATAATAATGCTTTCTCATATTAAAATATGAGTAAAGTTTGACGATATCATTTGCGGTCAGACGTCCATAAGTATTATCAAAATGCGCCTGTCCAAAATTAATAATATTTTTTCGGATCGTAAAAGTGTCATAGCCTAATAATACGTGATACCAGATTGTGTTTTCGTGCGTCCTAATATAGTGCAAAAACTTTTCTTCAAACAGTTCTTCTGCAAACATTGAAGGCTCATAAATTTTCTGTATTCCATCTCCGATTACTACGTCAATAGTAAACTGGTGCTTATTCTGCTGATAAATATTTAATAATTGATACTTTTCAATTAATTCAGCATTCTCAAATAACTGCTGGAATTGTTCCTTCAGTTCATGATGGTTTAACCTTTCTAAAAGAGCCACCGTATCTAAATAATAGGTATGCAGGTCACGTAGAACATCATTTTCGTAATCTTCATCACCATCCGTAATTGCAGCTGATAGCTTCTCAAGGTAGATTTCGAAGAGCTTACAATGTGATTCAGCACTAAGATAGAGCTTATGATGCAACCACGATTTTAATCTGTTTTTAAAAATATTCTCAGCTAAATGATTTGAACAATTTGAGACAAGTCCCTTATTATTTGCTTTTTTAAAATACAATCCCAATTCCTTATACAAAAACTGAATTTCGTTTGATGCCTCAACTTCTGCTGGTAGCTGCAAGACCCCGAGGTGTACAAGAATTGATGAACAACGATCAATATTGTCCTTATTAATATCCAAATTAATAAACAGCAACTTAAGGAGACCTCTGTTTCCGGCAATAAACTCAATTATTTCTTCTGGGGTGGACTGAATAACCTGTCCGCTAAAATCAGCTAATTGTATCATTTAGCGTTTATTTTTTTAAAAAGTTGAAGTCTTAGCTGGATCTCTTCGACATCGATATTGTTTCTATGATCAAGAAGATATCGATATAGATCTGCTTTTGAAAAGCAGGCCCGTTCAAAAATAGATCCTGCATGGCTGATATCTGAAATCATTATTGGCTTGATGCCAATCCTTACCTTATGACAAAATACACCGAGATCAGAAATTAGTGGAATCTCCTCTGGCAACTTGGACAACTCCTCTAAAATAATATCAAAAGGATCATAGAATGAAATATTTTGATACAGCTTGCCATATAATACAGTTTCGACCGTACGGTAGTTGTTCTGGGCCCGCTTCATGACCGGTTTTTCATCAACTAGATTTTCTGGGATTCGAACTGGAAATTTTAACTTATTTTCTTTACCGCTGAATACGAATTGATAAACAAGTTCAAGGATAATATAATCAAACCTTGTTGTTAATGAAAATTTGATCGGTGGCTTTAGCGGGATAAAATTCGAGATTGATTCTGTTAGGCTGATTCGCTCCTCAGTATTTTTTAAATTTTTATAACCATAAAAATAACCTAATACTGCAAAAGCATATTCTCCAAAATTATTTGAATAAACAGATTCGATATCTCTCCTTGAAATATCAATATTATTCAGATTTCCATAGTTTCTTAAGAAGGCAAATACATAGAGCTGTAGCTGGGATTTCGACTTTGACTCATCTATTAACTTCAGAGCTTTCTTTCGTTCCAAATTTTTTGATAAAAGTGTAAGAATATTCTTCCTTAAACTTTCTGAATCTTCATTCACAATGTTCAGTAATTTCCCAAAATTCAATTTATCCTCATCAGTAAAATTATCGTTGCTATTTACCCTAGAAAAAATCCATTTCAAAAGTTCTTTTTCAGGTGGACATGAATCGTTGAACAAATAACTATAAAACTCTGATATTATATTTTTTGGAACTATTTCAGTACCAAAACTCTCATCTAAAACCTGCATTGCATAGAAGAAATGATTTGGTAAAGTCTTGTATATTTTGCTTTTTCCCGAAATCAGTAAATCATAATTGCGAACAAAAGCAAGTAGGCCAAGTATTCTGTCAAATTTATCAATCTTAGCGCTGTAGTCTCTAACTTGCTCTCGCCTAATTATCTTGATATCAAAACGTTGTTGGTTTTTCAGTTTTTGCACAATAATCAGGTTTTCTGGAATAAAGCCTCCATTGAATACCAATGCATCATTTACTATGGAGTCTTTTATTATCAATTCTTGTACAAGAATCGATTTAATTTTGCTGACAGGAAAGGGTGCTTCCAATAAAGCAAAATTCTCTTGTATCAATATAGTATCTATATCAATACCTTCAAGATCTACCTCCAAAAGGATATGATCAACATATGACGAGTGTGAAGGACTATTAACCAACACCAAGAAATCCTTATTTATTGTCTGCAGGTCAGGAAAAGCTCTATTTGTGATATATTTCGAGGGTGAAACAATACCAGAAGAAAAATAATGAAAGATATTACCATTATGAATTTCCAGGTACACAGGTTTCCTGATGTCGAACTTAACAACTGCTTGCGGCTTTTCATCTTTAGCTGGCACATTTGAAACCGGATTTGCTAATCGCGACTCTTCTTCAACGGTATTCATCTGAGAACTTTGTTTCTCAGTTTGGTCAACCTCGCTGCTATGCAAACTTACCGTTGGATGAGCCCAAGTAACAACTTGCCCGCTTTCATATCCCATTTCTTGAGAAGATCTTCCTTCCTCCTCCGAAGAATTGTCAATAGTTGTAAATTCACTGTCTGATTTTACGTCGTTTACCTCACTAGTATCTACATGTTCTGGTAAAACCTTTCCCTCCCCAAGTTCGCTTTTCTCATTCGATTCATCCAGATAAATGCGCCCGTTCTTCACCTCACTCTCTTTGGCTTCGTTTTGCTCGTGTACTATTGTGAGATTAACATCATCAGTAGTTTTAGAGAATGCCGTTTCTATAAAAAGGCCGTTTTCTACATCTAGCTTTTTTTGATCTTTCTTTGAAACAGATTTATTTCTTTTATTCGCTTTAGCCATCACTAGTCTTTCTTTTTTGAATTATAATAATTCATTCAATATATTCTGTCTTTCCGCCTCATTATAGAAATCCATAGAGGCAGGCTTAAATCTATATAATATATAAATATCACTTTTAGCTCTCGTTACTGCAACATAATAATGACTTCTTGTCACCCAAGGCCTTCCATCACTATTCAATCTTCTCATTGCATTATTCGACGATTCGAAAAAAGGCATAATCACAATGTCAAATTCAAGTCCTTTACAAGACTCAAAAGTAGTTATAAACGGTGTCCTAAATTTTTGTTTTAAAACATCCTCATCAGTGGGATTGATCCCATGCCAATAATAGGAGAAAGCTTTATCATCCGCAGCCTCCAAAGCACAAGAATATCCGTTTTGCTCAAGATATTCTTTTAGTTTCACCACTTCATTACCAAAATGACAAAGTATACCTATATTACTATTAGCATTATTTTCGATAACTTGAAGTATATAGTCCATTTGCGCCGTATGTGCAAGTGGTGGAACAATCTCAGGGTCATTCCCCGACTGAAGATCTTCTGAATCCATTGCTTGAACCCGTAGATCATCTGGCACAAATTTTTTGGCTAGTTCAAATATCTGACGGGTATTCCTATGATTTCCACCTAGATATTGTGTATCGGTATTTATATGCCGCCGTAGGCCTTCCAATATGATATCTTCTGCCTCATCTTCTGGATAATACTGCTTAAAATTCTGGGCTCTATCAGCTCCGACACTCACATTGTGAGTCAGGGCTCCGACATTGTTATATACAACCCGCGGTAAATCCTGTCCCTCGTCAAAGAATAACTCTCCAAATTTTAAATTTGTCCTGTCGGGACCGCTAATATAATCTTCAAAATTTGCAGCAACCTCCTCATCTGAAGCTTCGGGCCTAAATCTTCCTACATTATCCCAATGCCACTGATAAAAAGTTGCAAGTTTATTTTCCACTATGTCATTTATCCGTCGCTCATCGAGTTCACCGAATAGTTCCTCTGCCCTAGCCCTTAGCATACCCCTAATAGTAAGAATAAGTGTTTTATGGTATGTAAAAAGGATAAGATCACTATTCTCTCTGACAGAACGTAAGAATCTGAATATGGTAACAACAGTCTTTCCGCTTCCAGGTCCTCCTGTTACTAACATTGCGCTCCTAGGATGAAAAGCCAACTGTTGGTCAGGATAAAGTGCATTAATAGCTGGTAATGAAAATCTGAATTCCGGCATATTTCTTTTCTAAATATTTTAGCCTTTACTTATTCATAACATATCCACTCTACCGAAAGGCTACTTATTAGCAGTGAACATTAAATGATAGAAAGCTTGGTCCTACCCTCTAAACGAATAATTCATCCAACGCATTGCAGTCAAAATCAAAATAAATTATACCTTACTTAATACTGCTATCTTCAACATCTGTTATACCTTTAGCAAATTTACTTCTTTTATCAATAGAATACAGACGATTTATAGGCGAAAACATTATTTTTTCGCAACTTAAACTATTTTGCTAAGTTCACAGGAGCATTAAGACATAAATCTATAATATAATACATTATTCACTAACTTTCCAATATTAAAATTTTTAAAAAGCGATGATCAGGATCTATATAGATTGGAATGTAATGAGCCAGATGAAGAACGGACACCACAAAGAATTTTTTACAATTATCTCGGATAGCGAGAAATTTCTAAAACCTTATTCAACATCGCATATGGGGGATATTTCTGCGAGCAGTCAAGAACTAGCAAATATGGAGAATATTGATTCTGATCTGGATTTTATCTCTGATCTTACAGACAATTATTGCCTATTCCATATAGATGGTAGAACAGTATTTCGCAATAATCCTCCACGCGACTTATACATTCGAGATAACAATCTAAGTCAAATACTGGATATGTTTCAAATCGAGGAACCCTCTGATAGCCTAGATGAAGAAAGTAGAATTCTTCAGGAACAACTGAATAAACAGATTGCATTATTCAAAAACAATCCTATTGATGATGTTTTTCAAAAATCTTTCGAAAACCCAAAAACTTCTCAGTTGATGCGTAGCTTTTTTCCAGAACTTGAGAACAATTACACTCAGCTTGGACTTTTGACGGCAATCTTTGGACTGATAGAAAGGATGAATCACGACACATCTTATAAAAATTTACGTGAAAATCTCCAAAGTGCAGCAGATATAAAAAGAGACCGAATATTTCACAGCGGTGACCCCTATGCGCTCATTGATAAAGCTTATAAAAAGAAGGGAATACTAGAAACACAAAAAGCCCCTGGTCATGAGTTCGCTTCCCCCTGGTTCACGGAAATAAGCAATGAATATATCGCACTTGATATGCATGGGTATCAGGAAGATAAAATTAGTATAAACAGAGGCAGGAAACAGACTTTCAGAAATACAATGGAAGATGCCTTTCATACTGCATTTGCGTCTTCATGCGATTTTTATATCACTCAGGATCAAAGAAATTGCAAAAAGGCAAATGCTGTATATGAAAAACTTGATATTAACACCATCGCTATGTCTGCAGATGACTTTCTGGTGCTGTACAAAAAATGTCTACAGTTCAAAACAATGGACTTCCTTAACCAATTGTTGCATTTATTAAAAAATATAGACCCATCCAACAATCTAGATAGTAAAAGTAGGCCTTATGATAGTATTTTTTTCTTCTTTGATTACTTCAACATTATACGCGTAATAACTGATAAAAATAGTAAGAGTCCATTCCTGCTACTCACAAGACATCTACCTAAAAACTCCCTTCCCATATTCGGTAAGGAAGCACATGTTCTGATCAATAAGTTACTGTTGCTTTTGGGTGATGACATTGAAAATTTAGGAAAATTTACTGATTCAGAAATGCAACAGATAGAAGATGATTGCTGGCCCGGCAGACATTGGATAAATGCTGAAGTAACAGTAAAATTACGTAGTATAGAAGGATTCCTGCAATTATATTTATACCGCCCACCTTCAAAAACTTGGTTTCAAAATATATTCTATCCACTTAAATCCTTGTTTACTACCAAAAATAAACGGAGTGAAAAATGTTCCTAAATACGTATAACTTCCAATTACCAACTTAGATCTATTGAATTGAATCAATCGGTCAGACGCTTCCTGCAATTGCCTTTACTAAACATCTATCTTTAATTTACATTTCGAATCTAATTAAGTTCAATATTGTGTTTTTAATTGTTCAAATTACAGCACTTCACCATAAAAATTGTTGTCGACCCGATAAATATGATTGATTTTATCTTTGTCACACCGACCGATAAGGCTTCCATCCTCATTTGTATATATGAATACTTTACTATTACAACCTCTTTTTATACAGTCAATAGATCGTTTGTTAATCGTATAGTTCCATGCTGAATTTCGTCGCACCGTTATATGGGTTTCTTCATCCAATATAACCTCATCCCGTAGCCTGAACTTATCGGAAAACAGAAAGTACAGTATTTTATGGGCATATTTGTAATTTCTTAGGCTTTCTATATTATAATGCATATACAAAAGCATTAGACACGCAATTAAAACAAAACAGAGCGTTTTTGCCCAGTCACTTTCCACAAAAAAAAATAATACGCAAAAGATCGCGATGAAAACGGTGGATGATAAGTAAAGATGCATTGAATCTTTTATGGAATCCCACAGAGTAAAAGTTATCTGTTTTTCCATACATTCTTCAAAATAAATAGTTCTATCATCAAAAAAAGGTACCTGCTTTCCAAGTATTGCCATAACCTCCCTTTCGGGAAATTTAATCAATTCTATCGCAATGTCCCTATGACTGAATGTTTCGATTTTAATATCTGCGTACTCCAACCTTATTTTGTCCATAATATCACATTCCTTAGGACCTATTTTCCGGTTGGTAACAAAGATGAACTTTTTAACTTCGAGGTTTTTATCCATGCAGTTCTTAAAGTCACTGTTTATCTTAAATGCTATATTTCTAGACCAGCTCGAAATAGCAAAATATTCTCTAGTTTCAAACACATAACCATCTTTACCGCCATCTCCCAATGGCCCCATTGCAGCCACTTCCTGAAATGCACCACCATATTTTTTCCGTAAGAAATTCACACAGTATTTCTGAAATTCTAAACCGTCCATCCCTTTTAGTAAGGTTTCAATGTAATTTGTATCTAACATAGCTTTTTTTTCCGCCGAAAATAAAAATTTTAAATCAGCTAAGAAAATTACAATAATAAAACACCCGAAGATTGCGGGTCATCGGGTGTTTAGCCATATTATCAACCTATTTCATGAAAAGTATGCTCAAATGAGTAAATAATTATTCGTATAATTTAAAAACATTTCTAGAAAATATCAAATTGTATTAATCTTTATGGTAAAAATTAGATGATGTTCCGCCAATGTGGACTTATAATAATCCCACTTAACTTTTTGAAGAAATGCTGAGGGAAATATTACTGCCAATCCCTCATGTTGATATTTTTATTACTTAAGCCAAATTTATCAAATTTATATCTTAAAAATCGGGAATATTTATCCTCATGCGTAGAAAGGACAATCTGTTGGTCAGCAAAATTATATTTTAATAATTCAACCAGTGAATGTGCATTAATTTCATCTAAGGTTTGCAAGGGATCATCAATAAAAATCATTCCCAATTGTGACTGGTTAAAAACTTTGTTTAAGACCAGCATGAGAGAAATTACAGTTGCAGAGAGCTGTCCTGAACTTAACGTAAATGCTACCTCCTGATCTTTATAACAAGGCGTAATATATAATTGTTTATCCTTCTTTTCCATTTCAAAATCTATGTTTAATCCAGAACCAAGGCTATGATTCTGCAAGATCTTACCGGTATAAATATGAAATGGAATTTTGATCTTCTCAACAATGCTATTTGTATATATATTGATTTGACCATCCATACTCTGAGATAATTGGTACAGTTTTTTCCACGCAATATCTAATTTCTCAATTTTATTTTTTCTTAAGGTAATATTATGGCTTATTGCATTATAAAAGCGCCAATGTAGATATTTTCGTTTATTAGAGATATTTTCCGGGGATATCTCATCTAATTCGCTAAAACTATTATCAAAATAATATGAAAAATCATTCCTTATTGCTGCTTGATCGACTGTCTCGTTAATGGTAGGTCGGCTGTCACTGACTATCTTGAGAAGAGTATCCTTTGCCGATACAACATCTTCTACAGTTCTATGATTAATTATATCTAAAATCTGTTCTTTAACTTGATTTTCAAACAAGTTTACAAAAGCTTCAAATTCCTCACGTTTTCCAACATAATCTAATAGTTCAGCAAAAAAACCATTATCAATAAGATTATTTACTTCCACTTCTAACGACTGAAGTTCCGACAATAAATAAGTCGATACCTTATTTAAAATGGATTCCGTAAAATCCTTTTTTGTACGCTCAAATGCAGCATTATTTTCTAAATAACCAGCAAAAATTTTTGTTTCAGTATCTTCAATATGTTTTATCAATTCCAACGAGGAACGCCAATCGTATCCGCAGGTAGGACACTCGCTATCCTTAATAGGGATGACTTCTCTATACTGTGTATTTATTTGCAGAAGCTGTGCTCTCTTTTCTTTAAGATCGGAAAGAATTCTATTGTCAGCACTAAGATTCTGCTCCATGGATAAAATTGTTCTTAGTGAGCTACGAAAACTCGGAATATATTCAACTAAACCTATCTTTTTAGAAAGAAAGTCGATTTCCGTCTCTTCACTAAGATTTTTAAAATCTAACTTCTCTATGAATTCCAGTAAGCCAGTATTTCTTTTGATTATATTACTTATCTCCCTCTTTCTTTCATCTTCTATTTTTAATAAACCAAAATTATTCACTGCCCAGAAATAGCGTAAAAGATTGTCAATGGCATTCGTATTAATAAAATAGGAAATACTATGATTTGCAAGTACTTTTTTAACTTCTTCTCGGTTGGCACTTAGATAGTCTAGTTTGTTAAGCTCCGAAAGGTATTGCTGCTGTATGTCCGGATCAGTATTTTGCACCTCTTCCCTATCCCATTCAAAATCTTTGTTTTTAACTAGCTTAATATATTTAATATCCGATAAAGTATTGGTTACTGCGGATAAGTTGTTTTTTTCCAATAAGTTGATTTCGTCGGAATAGACCTTCGTCTTCTTTTTTATTTGATCTTTTGCATCATTGACCTTTGCTAAAAGTAAACGCTCCTCTTCCCCTCCCAATAAAGACTCCAGTGTACTATATCTGTTCTTGGGATCTCTCTTCAAAAAATATGTATTCTCGTCTTGCTCCACGTAGTTTAGTAAGTTGAATAATGATTCAACATTTTCGAATTGGAGCATCGCTTCAACATCTTCTATCGCTGCAGGTTCTTGATTATCGTTAACATATAATTTTGACAGCGTAAAAATCTTTCCAAAATTATTATCAGCTGAAGAACTACTGCTTGCCGTAGGAAATACACGCTTTATTTTTATAGTGTTTCCATCATTATCTGTTAAGACAGCTGAAATAATGATTTCTTGTTCATTGTATTTATGGATTGGGCTATCCCTAAATTTATACCTTTTATCTACAAACGAAGTTTTTGATTTTCTAGGGTTTCCCGCAAACAGAATTTCAATGGCTTCAAAACATGTTGTTTTTCCATAACCATTGGGACCATCATAGACTACAAGATGTTTTCCATCGAAGTTAAAGTCGGCTTCCGTAATACACTTAAAATTCTTAATGTAAAGATTTGATATTTTAAATTTATTCATTATTGTCTATTTGAAATTGCGATACAAAAGATTCTATATCCATATTTACTTCATAATTACCAGCAATGATTTCAAGTAGACTCTTCTCCTGATCCGATAATCCTTCTTCGAACAAGTTTGAAATCGTTGTCAGACCAAAACTACCGCTCTGATAGTTCAGGAAAGGGATTTTAATAAAAAGATTCATGAGGAGCTGATACCAGCTTTCCTCCTTAATATTAATAAGCGCACTATTGTGCAAGGCTGTACTGTTTAATTTCTGAGGCAAATTTTCATATGAGCTTTGGGCAATTTCAGAAGTTAGCTTTTCAAGATCAGAATTGAGATATGGTAAAATATACTTTTTTGCAATCTTGTAATTCTCTTCTATTTTATGGACATTTCTCAATATATTTTCATCTTCTAGTGTATCCAATTCTACCACAATAATGCTTGATAAATTAAAGTCGACTATACTTCCAAATGCTTTCATTTGCTCATAGCCTTTAATAGTGTCTAAATATGCATTTATCCCATAATCTAAATTGCTAATTGCATCCTCTACATCAAGGTTATGCAATAACATGTTATATGGCGCGCAAATTAAAATATAGAAATCATCTCTGTCTTCAAAATAAAATAAAGTTGGATTTAACTTGTTGTCAGTTATTTGCATTGTTCGTAACTCACTTGCAATTGCGATTTGTTCTATAAGATCTTTCATGAATTTAGGTCATTTATCGTGTCAGACAATTTTTTGAGTCCATAATGCTTGATGGGATTTGTAATATCAATGGAGGAATCTAAAAACGTATCGGGAACATCAGTTATATTCCTTATAAGATCTGTCACTTTACTTCTATCATATGTTATTTGTTCTGTAATAATATAATCAACATTACTGAGGTTATTTTCCTGTATGTTTTTAAAATAGCCCTGAAGTTTAATTTTATCAAAACTTGTCGCCGGATCACTAATATTGGCGCTGATTAGAGATAATTGATACTTCTTATCACTGTGCTCAAAAGCAAGATCCTTATAGTTTGGAGGAAAATCAATTCCTTCTATAGCTTTTGTAATTATACTATGAATAATACCAGCATCCATATATAATACTAAATCTTCACGAAAATTACGGTCGCTCGTGGTCTTATGTGCATTAATCCTCTCCCTTATCAATTTTTTTACACCGTCAAATCCTATGAGATCCAAGTTCTCACAGCACTCTTGCAACTTTGCAAGGTACCGAGCTTCATTCGGGTTGGAAAGATCATAAATTGCCATAGGTTCTGCAAGTACCTTTAAAAATGCCTTTACAACCGTAAGCCAAAAAATATCGCTATTCAATACGACATCTGGCTTTTCAATCCAATTCTTGATTTCTCGAAGTGGCACCGACTTAACTTGTTTTGTCCGGTGTCGTTCTTTAATGAGGTTAACAATATTATTCAGACAAAAATTCCTTTTTAATGCAATATCTTCCTGGTGGACGACACTTGTTGCGAGGAGTTTGTTTATTTCTGTGTCAATCTTATCTGAGATATTCTCTAACTTGTAAACACCATGGATTACAGCAAATTTATCAAATTCAATAACTTGATAACGTTTATTAAAAGACGAATGATCTTGCTCATAATCCGTTATTTCCTTATCCGTAATTAGGGAGCAATAAATAGGTCTTTTTCTTTTGTTCAGGCTGTAGAATTCAATCCTTTTCCTTCCATCAGTAGGATCTTTTTTTACGGTTTTAGAGTAATGGTACTTATCTATTAGCTCCGAAATAACATCTCTATATTTACTAAGTTTATCTGCATCTTTACCTAGATATGCCTTAACCTGAAAAACTTCCAATACATTGGTTTTAATAGAGAAATCTTCATCCTGCTCTAATCTTAAACAGTAGTGGGCAGGAATGTCGTCCCCACAAGAATTAATAATTTCAACTGCTCTGCATAACGCAACTTCTCCTTGAAAAATATATCCCGACCAACTTGGTGTAGCATCCGTACTCATAAAAGAATCTATTTATTTTCTAACACATTTTTTTGACGTGCCTAGAATATTTGAAGATGTGAAGAATAGACAATACTAATAAATAATTGTTCAATTTAATAACACGATTTCTTATTCCTAGGTTCACTTTTATCTCATGGCATTTGCAATCTACGTTTTTTTACAAAAGCCCACAATTAATTTTTGTTATTCAAACGTAGGGCAACAGAACGACAAAATATGTCGCTTTATTAAATTTAACTTTTTGCAGATCATCACCAAAAACAAATATAAAACATCGTTCAAATTTACATGCACCATTTGATTCTCCATTACGGGTTTCCGTATTCTACGGTCTTCAAAAACATACGAATCCTCTTAATTTCGCTGTAATTCTCTTTTATATAAAAGCTGCACTGTTTCCAATAAAAATACTCAAGAATATCTATATTTCGTTTATAGCAATGTTATAAGCCTTAACCGCAGTCTTTCAGATCAATACGAATTAGTGACTTTTTATTAATGTTAGACTAAAATAGATGTGAGCTGTATAAATTTAACGATATATTTCTACCTAATGCCTCCGTCTCCCCTTACTATTGGTTGCCTTCATTTTATAGTAAGCATTGTTTAGAGCATTACGCACCTTTTGAGTTATTTCAGACATTTTTACAAATGTGAAATGTGGGGGAAATGTACCCTCAGGTTGAAATTTCCGGACCTCCTGTACCATTGCGGAACAAGCTAACTGACGGTCGAAATAGCATCCATATTCACCATTTCTGTAAACCACATATTTGGTCTGTTCAATACATTGTATGGATTGTCCTTTTCCCAAAAGCCCGCATTGTCCAAGTAAGATCCGAATTCGATCCCACAAAGCTTTTTACGATCGCTTCACTAACTTATTTTATGTAGCACCACATGTAAATGACCAAATAAATCTGTTTCGGGTAGATAAAATATGTGAGCGTAATACAATGCGTATTTATGCCTATTCTTTCCAAATTTAACTTGAGCCGCTTAGTATAAATGTTTAAGATGGCGTGTCACATCGACCAGTTCTTCATTTCCATCCAAAGCGCGGACGGCTCCAGCCTATCTGCTTTATCTTTTGCCAGGCAAAAGATGTCGCTCTTATCACTCAAGTTTAATAAGTTCTTTTAAACAATAAAGTTCTCCTGTGGCTAAAGAAGATTAAAATGATGTGACCATTCTGTTTGATTTTGTTTTCATAAATGGAAACACCTTAAAACTTAATTGTAACTGTGGACTCCGTTTCAAAAAACAAGCAGATTTAAATTCGTTGTCACTTTCCGTTCGGTTCCCGATGGACTAAAGTAAAACACCCGAAGTTTGGGGATCTTCGGGTGTTTCAGCCATATTATTAACCTATTTATGAAAAGTATGCTCGAACGAGCAAATTTTTATTAATATCTAATTTAAAAACTTTTCAGAAAATGTCAAATTACACTATTTTTTTAGTATCAAAAGCAAACAAAAAATCAATACAAAGCATCCTTTATAGTTAACACATAAGGAGACAAAATCATTATTTTTACGATAAAAGCTAAAAAAGGTTGATTTCTTAATCACATTGTGTTACTATGCCACATAAAGGTAATTGTCATAACTAAATGTTACAATTGGGAGCGGCATTCAATTTTAGGGAATAATTACTATAGCTTAAGGCATGTTTTTATGAAAAGTAAAAATAAAATTACACAAAATTTAACATTTTTTATTTATACTTGGCTATATAAAGTAAACCGAATGCAATGTTTCTTCTATGGTTAATAGTGGAAAATTTTATAAACACAACTATTTATTTTTATGAAAAGAATTTATTTTATCCTACTGTGTTTCGCGGTCTTTTTTATGTTCAATGGATGCCAAAAGGATGACAGACCGACTGATCCAGAACAAACAGCGGTACAATCTAAACAAGATTTAACTAGTTTATATCAGGTTACTTCAAAATACGGTTTGCACCGTTTTACAAAGAAGTACGGAAATCTTACACCAGATTTTAAGGGAATAGCTACTAAGAAAGTTGATGACCAAGAGTTTATCTCTCTTCCGTTGAGAATGGATATTAGCAGCAATGTTACACTCCAGCTGGTTATGATTAAGAATCAAGGAGAAACTTATGCGCAGGTCTCAGAATTTATTGCTGATCCAACCTCGAAAACAGGTGCAAGTGATGCAAATGGGATACTTACAATTTATCGTGTGAACGGAATACTTTATAAAAAGTATCAGGTGACCGATGGAAAGACTTCGTTGATTACTAATAGCCCAATAAAAAAAGCTGGCGCAGGTATAAACGATGGCGAGGCAGATGAAGACGGCGATGGAATTCCTAATAAGGAAGATAAATGCCCTAATACTCCTGCCGATACTTGGGTTGATCCAACGGGCTGCCCTGTTGATAACGAGCTGCCGGAGGTTGTGATACCAAATCCAAACCCTAACCCTGGACCGGGCACTGGTTTACCAGGTGATGGTGGCGACAATCCCGGTCCCGACCCAGGCTGGCCCGGAGATGGAGGTGGTACTGGGCCTGATGGTGGCTCAATCGGTGGCAACGAGGGATATTACCATATATACAATAAAGTCTCTAATCCTTGTTTGAGAGCTATGGTAGGCGGAATTATTGATCGTGATATTACTTTTAAAGCTAATGAAAGCATGAAATCCATTTTTGGTGTAAATGGAAAATTTAATCTCATTTTCAATGATACTACAGGCTTGGCCAGTGATGTAAATGGCAATGCAACTCCTAGCAAAATATATTTTGATTCTAATGGTAATTTGCTCAGTATGGACGTTGATATCCAGCTGAATGTGAATAATTTACCGGGGTCCTCTCAGGAATACATAGCCATGGTCGCTGTACATGAAGCAATACACGCCTACCTTAATTATAAAGGATATGCATTTTCTCATAACCAGCACGATGTTATGCTAGCAAATTATGTAGACCTTATGGCGAATTATCTGAAAGATAATTATAATATGCCAACAGCAGATGCTTACTCTGTTGCTATGGGTGGTTTATATGGAGCATTCCAAAATAGCGTCAATAACCAGACATGGGCTAACATAGAAGCAAAACTTGGAAGTAAATTACCATCTTTGAATGAACGGTCCAGACTTCTTGCCGATTACGAGACTGGGCACAAAGGCAAAAAATGTAATTAAACATATCGATATGAAAATAAGAATTATAATTGCAATCCTGTTAATTATCAACTATTGCACTGTTTTTGGTCAAAAGAATGATGAATTTCCTTCTTACGAAAAATTCAATTCAAGCTTCGCAGAACATTTAAAATACCCTGCTGAACTTCAAAAAAAGTGTGCTACGACATTTACACTAATGAAAGTAACTTTTGCTAGTAGTGGAGAAGTTGAATTTCTTAGTTTTTCTGATAGTGCCGAACCAGAGTTTGTAAGTTTAATGCAAGAAATCAAAGATAAACTCGATTTCAAAAGTATTTATACAGACCTAAAAACAAAACAGAAAGAACTTAAACAGGTTTTAATTCCAATTCACATTGATTTCGAAAAGATGGATGAATGTAAATCGACAATTACATCTGCAAACCTACAGAAAGTATATCGTTTTGCTGGGACTCCGATTTCAGGAGAATATTTTATGTATCCTGCTCTTTACGGCAGGTATGTTGTGGGAAGAACAATTGAGTGAGAAAAGTGAACAAGAATCTAGCAAATCACTTAGTCTTTATTTTTGACTGATTACATAATATCCTAGTTTACGCTTAGAATAGAATGTTACAATGCAAGAAAACGTTTCAAAAAATTTACTTATTAAATATTGCGAAAATGAATGCAGTAACGAGGAGATTGCTCTTGTCGAAAGCTGGTATCTAGCTCTTAGCAGACAAAATAAAGATGTCGAGATCACAATGGAAGATTTGGAAGAAACCAAGAAAATGCTGGATGCAACCCTATTTTCAAAATTAAATACAAGTTCTACGAACAATAAGAAATAAAACAATGATTTGACAGCGATTAGAATTTTTCAACTTAAATAAATTGATATGATAAAGCAGATTTTTAAATTAACCGCAATGGCATTTGCGATAGTAGTTTTTTCTTCCAGCGCAATTCCTGCACCTGGCGACCAAGATCAGGATGGCGTTGCAGATGACGTGGATAGATGTCCTAATACGCCGATAGGCATGCCAGTAGATGCCTATGGATGCCCGCTCTTTTAATGACTAAGGGTTGCGAATAGGACCTTAATATCCTAATTTATTTTAGGCAATGGCTGTCATTCAGGAATCTCCCAATGATGGCCACTGCCTTTTTTTTATTCCTTTACTCCTAAAAATAGTACCCATGTTTACGGTAATTGAAATTATCAGATAAATTCACTTTACTGCTTTTATCCATAGCTTCTTTATACACTTATTCATCACCTCATCTCTTCAATAATCATTCAGACCTTATTCTGTGGCGTGTTCGATCTGACCTGAACTTCAAACCCACTACTACAGATCGGTCGTGCTTTCCGCTATATCTTTTGCCTACAAAAGGATGCCGCTGCTAACACTCACGCAAAGAGATATCTTTCGTAACAATTCACTCTTTTAGCTATCCACAATATACTTTCCCCGCAGTGGCAAAGCACATTTTCTCGACCGCACAAACTCACCCGAAAAAGAGCTTTCTGCCCCCAGAACATAGCAAATTACAGGTTGTCTTCCCTGAGGCCGCCCCTTTCAACCTGCAATTCCCTATGAAATCACATTGCTTTTTAACCCAGATATTTTTCAGACAATAATTGTGGGGATCACTTTTTACAAAAGAACAGTCGAAAAAGACATTCAAAAGTACATCGGCCAACCACCCCTCTAGCCGCAAAAGACTACGGCATAAACACAGGCAGCCGCACAATCCCATCCTTTATTCCGTTTCCTTTTGCCTTCTGCAATTGCCCAATGTACGGATTGACTTTCTTTTTTTTCCTGTTTTTTCTTTTGAAAAAAATGATTTGGGGCCGAGCCTCAGCAGGACTGAAAGGGAACAAACGTAACAGGATTGTACAACAACTTAAAAACAGAAAGTTATGAACATTACAGGAAGACTGACACAGGATGCAACCGTCAGCACAACACCAACGGGAAAACAGGTCGTGAATTTTTCGATCGCAGTAAACGACAGCTACAAAAACAAGGACGGACAACGGATTGACCAGACCGTTTTTATTGACTGTGCCTATTGGCTCACCGCAAAGGTGGCTTCATGGCTATCGCAGGGGCTTTTAGTGGAGCTTACAGGACGGATAAGCGCAAGGGCGTGGCTCGCAGGTGACGGAACGGCTAAGGCAGGAATTAATTTCCACACCTCCGCAATCAAGCCACTGGCAAGACCGTCAAAAAAGGAAGGGGATTTTGTACAACCCAGTACAAAGAAAAAAAATCAAGCGAACACGCAGAAGCAAGAGTCTGATGATGACCTGCCTTTCTAAGGATACACTAAGTAATTACAAACATTTCAACCCTCTAAAAAATAGAAATCATGGGACATAATTTAAATTTCAACAACGGCAGATATTCATTTTTCAGTGTAAAGGAAAAAGCTTGGCACGGACTAGGACAGATAGTCGAAGATTATCCGACAAGTGCCGAAGCCATCAGACACGCAGGATTGGACTACAGCGTAGAAAAAAGTCCACTCTTTACAAAAGGCTCAGGAATCGTACAGATTGCAGACGGTATCGTCATACAGGACTCGGAAATCGAAGTTCCCAACTACTTTGCGAATATCCGCACAGATAACAATACCGTACTCGGGGTAGTGGGTAAAGATTATCATATCGTGCAAAATAAAGATGCCTTTACATTTTTCGATTCTATAGTAGGTGGTGGCAGTGGGATTCTGTACGAGACTGCAGGGGCACTCGGTCAGGGTGAACGCATATTTATCACAGCTAAACTTCCAAATTACATCCGTATCGGCAACTCGGACGATGTCATTGAAAAATACATCTTCCTCACTACCTCCCATGACGGAAGCGGAAGCATTACAGCAGCCTTTACCCCTATCCGCATCGTTTGCCAAAATACCCTCAACGCTTCACTCCGTAACATGAGCAACGTGGTACGCATCAAGCATACCGCAGGGGCCAAACAGCGTTTGAGCGATGCACACAAAGTGATGGGATTGGCCAATACAATGACGACCCAGTTGGATGGCATTTTCAACAACTGGACAAAAGTTAAGGTAAAAGACAGCGAGATCAGAAAACTGATACAGCTTGCCTTATGCCCAAATAAAGAAACCTTTGACCTGCTAAAAAAAGGGGCTGATGATGAGCTATCAACAATGTTCAAAAACACCGTTGACGATGCGTTCGCCTATGCGATGATGAACGACACGCAACAGCTTGAAACGACAAAAGGAACTCTTTTCGGGGCTTACAATGCCGTAACTGGCTACTTTCAAAACGTGCGCAATTACAAGAACAGCGAAGCAAAATTACAGAGCATCGTACTTGGCGGAACGGCAAAAGAGAAATCCCAAAAGGCATTTGACCTCTGCACCTCATTCGAGAAGATAGGAACAGATGTATTTCAATTGAATTAAGAAACCCTCAAAAGGTGGCAGGATTGTAAAAAACTGCCACCTACAAAAAACATCACAACATGAAATCTTTGAACGAAATGAACAACCTCGATAGAGCTTATTTGCTTGCAACTTTATTTCCTGAAGAACTCAAAGTGCTGATTGAGTTCATTAAAAAGGAAGCGGAATTTTTTAACCAAAACCGTGAACAGCTCTACAGGAAATGGACAGAAAAGACCATTGATGTAAACCTTTGGTATGAATTCATAAAAACTTTTGAAAGCAGATATAGCAAAAATAGCTCAAGGCTGTACAGGAATAAAAAAACATTCAGAGATCAGCTATTTGACGGCTATGAAGCGTTGTTCACTATCCACGCACTGGTTGCATATACCGAGCAGAAAGAGTGCAGTAAGGGGCTAAAATACGCCATTTACATGCTGTTCGGCTCACACAAAATTATTGAATTCAACTTAAATACAGAGCCATGAAAACATCAGCTAAAATGACAGAAACCATGCTATTAAAGGCTTTCAGTGAGGTGGGGCGCAATAATTATGAAATTGCACTGATAAACCTCTCTGGTGATTGGCTCAAACAGAGCCTAGAGACAACCCAGCTTATAGAAACACTCAATATCGATTTCTTTTCTGGCTACCTCGCCCGAAAGGAACATAACGTGTCATTTCTACGCTCGGAGGGAAAAAAAGTTCCATTCTATGAACAATGGCTTGCTGAAGGTGAACTGGTATTTTTAGATGTCGAAGCACAGGAAATTGAACAGCTATGTAAACATTTCGAATGCATAAAAAGTGATACCCTCTTGGTACACCCAGACGGTATGGCAAGATACGAGGGTTTTCAGGGCATTCGATTCAGGACGGTGGATTTTGACCTGAAACTGATACAGGAGATTTTAACAAGCCAAAATTAGGAAATCATGACAAGATCAAATCTTCATATCACGCTAAGCAACGGCAACGAAATTATTTGTGTTGCTGACAGTTCAAGCGCACCTGAACAGGGCTATATCGTGGAAACACTTTTTATTCCACTGTTGGGTCTTGACAATTTTGCAAAAGAGCATGCATTGCTAAAAAAATACTGCTCCATGAATGATAGACGTGTGAATGCATCATACCGCTATTACATCAATCTCTTGACCAAAGAGGTCAGCATGTTTGAAGAAAATTACAACTATCGGACTGACCGATTTAATAAGGGCGAGAATTTAACTCATCGCTATACAAGCTACTTAGAAACCTTAAAAAATGGAAACCATGAAGAGGGAAAATGATACTGCCTATAAGGCACTAACCATCATCGCTGAAATGGTAATGAAATTCGGACAACTTTACGTCCTTAACATTTCATCAGAAGATTGGAACGAACTACAGTCAGTCCGTAACAGTTTAGAAAAAGTCATCCGTGACAATGGTTATCGAATGAACTATGACAAGAATATAAAACACAACATTTTAAAACTCTAACAATGGATGTACTAACAAAATACAAGTTTGCGGACTGGTTATACAACAGGTTTGTTGAAAATTATAAAAACCACAAAATCGTGGAAGCCTTTATTTTCTTGGACATCCTTTCACGCTATCAGCTATTCGCACAGGAAGTTCAAAAACTTTCAGATCAACGTAGGCACATCAAGGAGCTGTATAGAGATATAACCAAGGCTCTTAAAGCAGGAAACGCAGACAAACTTTTCCTTACTGGAGAAGAGGGAACAGCAGAATTTAACAGGGAAATAGCTGAATATGAAGCGCAACTAAGGAAAATCGGTCTCTCCGAAGAATACATAACCGAGCGCGTAAGCGACAAAAAAATGAATTATTATGGAAGCAACTAATTTTTTCAGACAAATTGCACAAATGGAAATGAACAGCAAATTGATGCTGACCATTACCAAAGCAACAGAACATAAAATTATCGTATCGATCTTAATCGAGAATGACAGCTGTGGAGATAAGGCTAAAAACATTATTCCTCCGCTGAACCTCAAAGGAACGCCGGAAGAACTGGACGAGGGATTTTTTTCCCACATCAAAAAACCTGTACAGACAGCTTCGGGGCTTCTCTCCAACATGGAAAACTTCATGAAACAGGTAGAACTGGCTCAGACTCATTCTGCTATGGAAAAAGAAAAATCTGCGAAGGAGCACAAAGACAAAGAATCAAAAAACAGAAAATATAACGAAGCCATGGTAAAAGCAGATGCCCTTGAAAGGGAGGGAAAATACAAGGAAGCATGGTCAGCACTGCCAAAAATCGGGGATTATCCCGAACATTCGGAAGCTATCAAAAAGAAACAGGAAATATACGAACGGCAATTTGCGCCTAGCCTATTTTTAGATGCAGGATTGGAAACAGCCAAAATAACTCACGAGGAATAAACCTTAAAAATCAATATTATGTTAGTAGCAACAACACTTCCACGGGTATTTGTACTCAAAGAGAAAGAGCAGGAAATCAGGCTTGACGACCCTGAACCAAAATGGAGCGTACAGGCAGTGCTGAATTTCTATTCAAATAACTACCCTGTACTGACAACGGCAAAAATTTCACGTCCAACCATCAAGGACGACACCGTCCAATACCGATTTGAGACAGTGATCGGAACTAAAGGTTAATTTAAAATCTAATGCAATGAATTATGCAAACACAGTATCCCGAAACGGTAAAACTACCGACAAAAAAAAGTCAGCTCCAACTGCATCAGCAGTTGGGCGACTTCGAAAAATGGATAAAAAAAACAAAGGATGCAGGGCAAGTACGCAAGGACAGGAACCAATCCGTACCACCGATGATGTTGCCAATGCCTTTTTAAAAATGCGGTTTCCACCAAGATTACAGGAAATTGAAATTCCAAAAGATGCTGACAAACTGAAAATGGAGAGGGATTTTTACAGTTCCCTTTCCATGATCGCAGAGAAATTTGAGCTATCGCTAAAGGATTGGAGAAGTATTCCTTTTCCCTATAATATTTCTGAGTCATTAACAGAACTACGGGGACAACTCAAAAAGACTGTGACAGATTGGAAAGAAGTCCGATTGATCCATTATGATAATAGCACATACTTTGCAAAAGAAGAATGCTACAATACTGGAATGACCTTATATTATATCCCAATAATTCCACTCTATACAATCTTGCACAGAAAAGAAACTGCCAAAATAAGCAAACTCCTACTATCTGTCTACGCCTACCTCTATCAAATACTATGCATACCCTATTATAGAAACGACGATTGTTATCTGTATAACATTTATGAAATGCTGGAGGAATGGTACAGCGAGGATGAGCCGAGCGAAGGAGATCTAACGGAGTTCGCTGATGCAGAGAGCATTGGCGATTATATGAAAGAAAAAATCTCCGACCCTAAAAATCTCCGCACTTTTGGACAACGTCTAAAAACCTTTAAACCAGATAATGATTTTGAGAACAGGTGCCTGATTATTGTCGCGGAATTTTACGACCTGTTTAAGAATAATCCAAAAATACGTATAGATCGAAAGTACTATCCTTTGCGGTTCAGGGAAGAGCCTGACCATACAGAAAGAACTGTCATGCTCGATGATTATGTGTCCTTTTGTTCTTCCCTGAAAGGGAATCTCTTTGATTTACTCTTTCAATATGTAAATGAAGACTTACAGGAATATGGTGAAATAGATGAGCCAGTACGTTTTATTCCCTATGATGGTCGGGAGATCAGCGAAAATAACTTTGAATTTGAAAAAAGAGTTTTTGACGGAATTAACAATCTTATCCAATTATGGCAGGAATCAATTTATTAAAATAAAAATCATGAAAGATATTACAAACAGCTTCGGCACATATTTTCACCCCTGCGGTGCTTTGATCTTTTATCAGGCTGATAAAGGGTATAACGATACTTATGTAGAATATTTTGAAATCGACGGCAATGGTGCACCCGTCAATCCACATCCACTGACCGTCAAAGAAGCCAATAGGTTGGCTTCAGCATTGAATGTGGATGTAGATGAAAAAGAGCAATTGAAGTCCGATGGTATATTACCCAATAATTTATTATGCTTTGATGCTAAATCCACAAAAATAATTTGGTACAGCAAAGCACAATATAAATCGCTATTCTTTGCTGAAAGCCTTGGAATTAAGTCAGGAACAGCACACATACCCCCCATGATTTGGATGGCGGACAGAGATTCCCTGCATGTCTATGCTCTTTGCGCCAACAGAAAACCAACTATAAATACCGCTCTTTATTATGCACCATTTTTCAATGTTGGCGAGAGTGGAAAGGTATGTATGGGAACAGTAGATATAAAAACTTCTGAAACAGGCGCTATAAAAGATCTTATAGGCTTATGGGAAAGCTACTTTTTCAATAGCTATTTCTCCCATCTGATGGAGGATCACAATCCTGTAAACGGGAACTGTGTCCTTCTTTGGGAAAGCCTGATAGGGTCAGATGCGATTTTCCCAAATGAAATGCTTATAAAAAACAATAAAAAGCTTAAAGACATCATGCTATGAGAACGCCAAAAATAAATGTCCACTTTTTGGACAATTACCTCTTAAGCCCCACCAACCCTATCCGAGTAAATGTAATCGGAGCGGGTGGAACTGGTTCTAAATTTATGACAGCACTGATGGAAATCAACCACAGTCTTTTGGAGCTTGACCACCCTGGTTTAGAAGTCCATCTATGGGATGGTGATATAATTACTCCTGCAAATATCGGACGTCAACGATTTGCTGAATCGGAAAATGGTCTTTTCAAATCGCAGGCAATTATTAACCGCCTGAACCGCTGGGCAGGTACAAATTGGAAAGCCATCTCAAAAAAATTTCAGCGAGATGAAAATGGGGAAATTCCGAACCATGCAGGCGCATCAATTTATGTATCCTGTACAGATACCGTTGCTTCGAGGTTTGAAATACTTGATATCATACAGGAATTAAGCGAAAAATATGGTTACCATAGAGATAAAGGAAAATATTGGTTAGACCTTGGTAACACCCAATATACAGGACAGGCAATACTTTCAACGATTGGAAAGATAGAACAACCCAAATCTAAAAAATTTAAACCTTTTGACACTCTCCCTTCAGTAATTGAAGAATATGGTAAAACAATGGTCGCATCTGAAATACATGACAATACCCCAAGCTGCTCAATGGCCGAAGCACTATTAAAGCAGGATCTTTTTATCAATAGCACGATTGCGCAGATGGGCGCTTCCCTCCTATGGAATCTGTTAAAAACAGGAATGACTGAAAATAGAGGATTCTTTCTGAACCTACAAAATTTTAAAACCCAACCTATTCCCGTAGGCAGTTGAAAAACTGCCGCGGCCAAAAGCCGTTGGCTTTTGGCGGAAAAGCGGCTACAACGGCTATCCTACATCAAGCTCCCACCACTGCCGTTGCGAGCTATTTGGTGGGATACACTGTATCCCAAGGGCTTCGCAGTCATATCTTTTGACAGTAAAAAATACCTTATTATAATCATATCACCATATAATCTAAAATCTTATTACGTCAAAATGTACTAATAATTGCCATTTAAAAATGTTGAATTTTTCCACCCGGCAATCCAGTTATCCGAGACTAAATGAAATAGCTCATCATTAGTTTTAGATTTTAATGTTTCTAAACCTTCGGCAACATCTTTCAGTAACCATCCCTTACTATTTAATGTGAGCCATGCTTCCTTCAATTGGTTGTTTAATATATAATTTTCAAACAATTGTTTTTTATCTGTCTCCTTAATTAACCATTTTGGTGTATCAACCCTACTCTTTATAATTTCATAGGCAGATGGTGAAATTTCAAACAAGCATGAGTTTATAACTTGAGATTCATTAAGATTGTCATATGAAGAGGGAAAATCCCCCTTATATGTTCTCATATCTTTAATTATATTTAGGGGCAAATTATTTTTGAAATAAACTAATTCATCAAAATAATCCGTATTATCTCCATATTTATTAGAAAAATCATCTAATTCCTGATATTCGTCAAAATTTATTTTGCCAGCGAATTCAATGATTTCCTCCGTAAGACCTTCATCAGACATAATCATTGGTAAAATCAGATATACGGAGAGTTGTTTAAAATTAAATGCAGTTTCAACTATCGAACCATATTCTAAATCTAATTCCACAAAAGTATTTTTTCTGTCAATAAAAAAATGATTAATGATCCCTTTATACGATGCTCCGTACCCCAAAAATAAAGAAATCAGACAGGGAGGATGCTGATACCAATATTGATCAACAGAATTATAATCGTCGTGATATGGTATGGCAACTCTTTTAAAAATTAAATTTTGGAGATTAACATCTATATTTAGTTTATCTACAATTTTCTTTAATAACTCCATTGCTTAAATATAAAATACATTTGCGCAAAATTTTAATAATTCTGGCTCCTTCTAATGCTGATATATAGATTAATCTCACTTTAAATATTCTAAATTACTCTTTTCTATAATCTCTTGCCACCATGTAGGAACAAAAGCTTTAGCTCGCGGATACTCAGAAAACTCAGCAATAAAATCTCCTTTATCTGGCTCTTCTCCCTCGTAGATTTGATATTTATCAAAATTATAATTTACGATATAACTTCTATCAGGTTCAATTGTAATTTTATAACTAAACCACGTACCCTCTCTTGGGCTCTGCTGATAAATATTATCTTTTATTTGCTGCATCAATTCCACAGTGGATTCGTCACCATCATATAAATAATAAGTCAGATCTATTCTTTTCTTTATTTTGTCGTCAAAATAATGGGCAATCATACCATTTCCCTCAATATTTTGTCCCTCTACCTCTACTTTCATCCAATTTATGTTAGGTGAAGAGTTTTCTAAATCTTTCAATACTAAATCAATTACTTTTGTTAATTTGTCTTTAACAAAATCATTATTAGTCTCAATTGAACGAGTAATACTATTTGAACCCTGAAGTGTTGTTAAAGGAATTTTTGGACTGATTGATAAGGATGGCGAATTATAAACTTTTAAAACGGTTTCTAAATACCAATTCCAAAATATCCTACGCTTATCTATGTTTCCACGACCAAGAAACGGATTTCCGCCGGAATATACGTTAGATGCATAAAAATCAGTATTCCATTCTTCCCAATCAAATTTGTCATCATCTTGCCCATGATAATCTTCGATATTTAAGATACCTTCAGCATTAAAGGCTATACTCTTGCATAAAGCCATTGTTGCTGCTGCCACACCAGAATAAACTTCATCCTGGAAAGACTCTAAATAGTTTTTGTATTTATCAAATATTTTCTGAAAATCAATCTCTTTCTTAGCATAAAGAAAATCTTCAGCATCAACTAATATTTCTGAAATTGAACTATCATTTATTTTAAATTCAAGGTAAACAAATTTACAGCACTCTAAATACACCTTATTTATTAAAGAAGGGCTGCCTAAATCTTTAGCTACTTTTACTCTTTGCGAAAGGGGTAGATTCCCGTTCGGATACCTTTCTAATTCTTCCTTTAATTTTTTTATTAGTTCTAATATCATTGTATATTTTTTTATCTTTTAATAAAAATAGGTTTTGATCCATCTGGTTTAAAAATATAAGTTCCTTCGGGATCAGTAACAACATAATCTTCACCGATTTTGACTGCGTGTTTTTGTGCCATCGATTTACAATTAGCGCACATTTTTCTTGAAACACCTATTGCGTCTTTAGGATTATCAGTCATCATTTGTTTTTCTGCATGACTAGCACTTGCTTGCCCCTCAACGCCATTATCAATGCTGGAATTTACATCAAATTCATGTCCCAAATCATTTTTGCCGTAATCTAAAACTTTTTCAGGAGATACATCGGCAACTCCTTCACTTTTTTTAAACTTATTGCTTACTCTACCTTCTGACCATCCACTTACAGTTTTAGATCCGTCACTGGCAACTGTTTTTTCTGCCTTGCTATTGGGTAAATTATCGTATGCTTTTTGTGCTCTATCGTAAGCTGCTTGAGATTCAATTATTTTTTGCGATCTAGTTTTAGGTACCGCATCTGCCATCTCAAAGGTCTCTTTTTCTCCCGCTGGTCCACCTGATTCACTTTCTGCTATATTGGTATCTTTAACAGTTTGCTCTTCGTCAGTCTTTTTAGTTTCACCATCTTTTGCAGTCTCTTCAACTTTGCTCTTTGGTTCTGTTTTACTAGTCAGCTCGTCAGGTGCCTTATGAACAGGTGATAATAGCAATGCCATACCCGCAACATCCTGCCAGCTTGTGGAATATCCTGTCCCATCCTCCTTTTTCCATCCTAATGCAGTGCCGGCCATGTTCTGACCAGATTCGTACATACCAGTCTCCATTGCAAAAATACCTGTTCCCGCTGCTCCCCATCCTGACTCTCCCGTATTACCATAATGCCCCAAACCTGCCTGTGTAGCAGTAGCTGTACGTAAACCAGCAGCTGTACCAACCGTTGTCCATACGGCGGTTGTACTTGCGCCAGCGCCAGCATACCCAAAGGAAGCCGCAATGTTTTTTACAATATTCATTGGGCAACTCTTTGCAAATTGCCACGCCGCCTGACCAATGCCTCTTATTCCGCCACTTGCAAATGCTGAGGCACCACCAGCCCATAATGCACCTGCCATACCTACGGCTGCACCAGCCATCATTCCCTCCATTAGTTTACCCAAATAATTGGATGCTCCCAATGCAATGGCCTGATTCCAGCTTTTTATTTTAGGATTAAAGGTAACTATGCCTCCAGGGATTTTGCAGGTCATTTTGTAATCGCCCGTCACCTGTATTACGCCCTGTATTACAGTCTTATTCGCTTTGGGCACTTCTTCCCACTCTCTTATTTTAGCACCCAAATGGCCACAGAGCATAGTGCCTACAACGGCTCCCCATGCAGCACCCGCTAAACCAGCAAGTGCCCCTAATGCTATTAACGCTGCACCTCCTGTAGCCACAGTCATTGCCGCAATTACAACGACCGCTGCTGCCAACAGTGCATATATTAACATTAGCTTTGTACAGCCGAAATCTATCCAGCTGCTGGTCGCTTTATCATTAACAGTGATATACTTTTCTCCGGATGCTTTTTTTGTGGTTTTATTGGAGCCTTGCAGCTGTGCGGGTACAGCACCGTTAGTACATACCCAAAAGTCGTTCTCAGTGATTCTCTTATTGCCCACTTCCTACTTTTTTCAATATTTTCTTTCGTGAATGATGTGCCAATCTGACCTTTTCTCCATGATATATTTTTTGAAATATATGCTGTCGAAGAAATATATAGTCGCCTTTCCTGATAGTTTTTTCGATAAAAAATGAAGATCTTCCAGAATTGCTTTTATAACCTATTCGAATTTGTAAGTTCCCTAATCGAAAAGTCTTGTCCCATTTTTTATCATTCTTATCATTGGATTCTTTTATATATGTGGGTTCCATAATTTTATTCAAAGGATAATTTATGTCCATCTAACACCATATATTTTTTCATCATTTCCTTCTTTGCCACCTATACCTTTTTCTTCCACATTACTTCCGTTTTCAAGGATTTTCTTTTCTGAATCACTCAACATCGTAAACTTAAATTTATGATATAATTTTTCCGGATCTATCTCTTCTATTTTGCTTATAGAAGATCTCCTGAGTCTGCCAGTTTCATATTCTAAAGTCCGTTCTTCAGTGTGGATCATTTTGATTTGCGTGGGATCAATCTTTATCTTGTCTTTAAATTGTTGGTAAGCAGCATTACAAAAACCATCAGTCAATGGTAATTTTGGCAATGAAGTGGTTTTAATGGTGACAATTTCTTTCCCTTGCGTAGGAAGCACTGGATCACTTTCAGAATTAAGGTTCCACTCAAGATTTGCGGTATTAAAAATATTTGTACCAAAAACCTTTTTTGCCATTGGCAGATCTGTATCATATACATGACCGAAATACATTGCAAAAAATTCATTTGCTTGCACGGCCACTTTTACTTTATCGACGTTATTGAACAGCTCGTCATGCAAAGAAATTGCTTGTTTCAGCTCTTCATTTCCTGAAATATGCTTTTCCATTTCAGCTTTAGTATCTCTCCATTTTGATAAAATAAGATCGCTGTTCAACACTTTGAGTACTCTACCATTGGGTTCAATTTGCAGATGTAACTCATTATACATTCGGCCAAAGACCTGACTTACTTGAGCCACCTCATTGACCATTGGATTATTTGCCTTTACAACTTTACTTTCCAAAACTAATAACCTCACTTCCACACAATCTTCCTTTATATTTAGTACTTGAAAATCATACCTTATTTCAACTGTTGATAGGATCGTAGATTCTATTGCATTTACTTCTGCATCAATGGAAAGCGTATATTGATCTCTAAAGGCCTGTCGTATTTTAATTCTTTTATCGTTTATCATACCATTAATTTATAAATACATCTCCACCTGTAATTTTCACTTCACTTGTCACGATCATTCCTGGGCTTCCTTTCGCTTTTCCCACATTGGTTATATATGTTCCTTCAACATTGACCGTTTTAGCCTGAACAGTGATACTTGAACCATCAATTGTAATGGAACTACCTCCGACTTTTAAAATAACTTTAGAGGCACCAGTCAGATCGATTACACCATCATCACCCATAGTTAGAACACTTTTACCTTTTCCAACATTGGTGGAGTGCTGACTGCCCGCAACTACATTATGTTTACTATTCGCAACAGTGGCAGCATTTCCAGCACCATCAAATTTCATATTGGCACCGCCCTGATCGGTAAGAAAAACAGAACCTTCACCATCGTTTAGCTCAAGCTTGTTTCCACTTCTACTACTTAAACTTTTGATATTATTTCCTTCGCCGCCCCCAGCGCCGATCGCACCATGGTACATTCCCCCCATAACAAAAGGTCTGTCCGGATGAAGATGTACAAAGTTCACTATGACCTGGTCACCAACTTCTGGAATAGACATAAATCCTCTGTTTTTTCCAACTTTATCACTACTACCAGCATCAGGTGTCATTACCCGAATAAATTCTGTGGTATCCTGTCCCCTTTGCCAATCTAATTGTACTTGTACCCTGCCCTGATTAAGCGGGTCGGTATTTGAGATTACTTTTCCAAACTGCGGTTCGGCTATTGGGACGGTAAATTCCGGCCTGGGAATGTATCCTGTATCAGATGCAATTGCCTGAAAAGTGCCGTCATAATACCCCCTTGCATCGACCTCATGCGTCACCTCGATCAACATCAATTTGGTAAAATACGAGGTTTCATTGCTATCAGGCTTTCGCATTTCTACATCTGCAATACAGCCGGGGTAAAGAAATGGAACAGTTGTATTTCCAGAGGTAACAAAAACTTCGGATGCTTTGCTACCCGCTGTCCCTTTTTGCGAAGCATCAATATCCATAAAAGAAGAGGCTCTTATCGGAGCAACCCGTAAAGACGGTGTCTGAAATGTTCTTTCAGAAATCTCATAGGCACGTTTTGCTATATCAGAAGTGTGGTTGATTTTTGAATCACCCCCTGTAAATCTCTCATTTTTGCTACTATTATAACCATAAAATGAAGGATTAACATGTTGAGCCTTCATCTTAACCTTAATATCGGTCAGATTACTACCATAGGTTAACTTTACAGGCTTCTCCTGTGGTGGTAGTTGACCAAAGTGCAATACCTCACCATCATAGAAAAATTGTTCCCCATAAGCCTCGGCAATTCTCGCCAAATAATTGTAATGTGTTTCTTCATATTGAGAGCTGTAAGGTACATTACCCTGCTTTGCATCCACCCTAAAATCAAATTTCCCATGTCCCAAGCCTTGCTTAATTACTTCCGTAGCTATGCTATTCAAACTCATCGGTTGGGCTCCTCCAAAACTTTGAATATGGGGTGCTGCATCCAACAATATTGTTGGACTGGAACCGGAAATGACGAGATTTCCAAGACTTCCCTGATCTTGGCTGAAGCCTACTTCGGTAATAACTCCTACAAAATTTCTTTCTGGGCTATTATCAACATCTTTATATTTAAAGACAATGGTTATTCTTTTTCCAAGGAAATTTTGGGCCTCTTGCAGATTGTGGTTTTCCGCTGATCCTAAAGTATCATGGGCTAATGTAAGTTCAAACTCATGATGTTTTATGGCGCTTTGGCTAAGTTTAAAATGCTTGAAATATTTAACTACTTTACCATCGACAACAATATCGAGTTTAACTATCCTGTTGATCCCTGCAATCGCATTTTCTGGAATCCCCGCTGCATTAAATATTTTGGAAGTCGGTTGTTTTGCCCATACTTTTTCTTTAATAATGGTAGGGTCATTCGGTAACAATGGCTGATTCAAAAACTGTTTGCCAGTATCCGCTATATTTTTTGCCTGTGCTAAATATTCTTTTTGTGGACCTGGGATGTGAGGGACACTATCTAAGGTAACATCCTTTAAAGTATCCGACACTTTTTTCTTGGATGAATCTATTCCTTTGTCGGAAAGATTATCTTCTTGTTGAAACATGATAACATAATTTTTTTCGGTTGTGTTATTTACATTTAATTATCACCTAGTGGTGAAGTTGTTTTGCTCAGAGATATTGACTGTAAAATGTATAGAACTTGAGAGAAGGCTATCGTAATACTGGTCTGAGATAGGTACAAGCAGAATTTCAATTGGAGTGAAATTCCTCCTTAGCATTAAGATACGCTAACTATTTCGGGGTTGTTTTTCATTTTTTTTCATAAGCTCTTTAGTGATTTTGGTTTTGCAATATAGTACCTTAGAAATTCACGACAAAATGAATTAGGTATTATTTTAAAAATTGTAGTAATACTACTATTCAGCATTTTACTTAGTTATTTCGCAAAAAAAGTGAGTATCGAGCACCTGCAAGACAATATGCTGTAATTAGAAAATATAATAGCATCGCTACATAATGTTCACGTTACTGTGTTAAGACAGAGCTGAAAAAAAATGGTTTTGAAACTTCTATCCAATTTTTTAAATAACTGGCCCAATGGCGAGATTCTCCTCGATACTGATATCTTTAGCACGTCTCTTGATAAAATCTGCCGGACCGATTCCATTGATTTCACGAAAAAGTTTCGAAAAATTGTTCCTTGATGACATGCCACATTCTTCTGCAAGGGTTACGATCTTGTATTTGCGGTATTCGGGGTCATTGTATAGCTTGTCGGTTATGTACCTAATTCGCAGTTCTATCAGATACTTCGTAAAATTCATCCCTTTGTACTCATTTACGATCTGAGATAGATAGTAGTGATTCGTATCAAATTTATCAGCCAGCTTATGCTGAGTAAGACCGTTTTCTCTAAACCCTCCCTTATTCTCAAAATCCTTCAATTTATTCAGGATTTCTTCTACAATTTTAGGATCAATTTCAAGTTTGCTCCCATCCTCTTTTTCTTGTGTCTTGTCCCCTACATGAACTTCTCTGGCTTTTATCTTTTCTTCTAAAATGTAATATTTCCGACGGACTCTTTGCGCCCTTCTTTTATAAAATAACATGGTAGCAGCGAAGCTGACAGCGACAGTACCTAGGCCCCATTTGGCTAAATTATCCTTGGCGGATTTCATTTCGAGCCGCTTCTTATCCTCTTTTAGCAAACGTGTGTCATATTCCTTACTCATCCTACGTAATAAATAGTTAAAATCCCTGAATAGAACCCTATCTATCTTTAAAAGCTGATTTGTATAATATAATTGTTGCTCAACATCATTATTAGCTTTGTAGTGGTCAATTAAAAGCTCATAGGTATCCCGTACTTCGGGAACAATAAAGGCATGCTTCTGAAATATAGAATCGACCTTTTCAAAATTTCGCAACGCATGGGATATATCACCAAGACCAAGATAGGATTTTCCTAAATAAGAATAGTTTACCGCTAACCATGCAAAATCATTAATTTTTGAAAGAGCTACAGTGGAAGCGGAAAGGGATGCAACAGCGGTGGTATATTTTTTTTTACGAAACTCGGAAATACCTTTTTCTTTCAAAAAATATCCGAATTCCTGCCGATGTTCTTTGTTTGCACCAATTTCAGTAAGTCCAACGCTAACAAGTGAATCTGCAAGTGAATATTTGCCCATGTTTCGATAGCAAATTGCCATCTGGTGGAGACTATTATAATAGCCCCTTCGAGAATCATATAGTATGTTCGGATGTTGCTGTTTACTTAGTTCTAACGCAAAATAATTCTGTGTCTTCATAAAAATCGGCAATGCTTCATCGTAGTAACCAATATAGCTTTTAACAACACCGATCAGATAATTTAACCTGTTTTTATAATAAGGATCTGTTCCTTTATCCGCATACTGAACCGCAATGAGAAACTCCTTCAATGCCAATTGGTACTTTTTAAAGTGGAAATAATAGACAACACCTTTTTCAAGATAGGCAGAACTTACTAATGAATCTTTACGTGATAATTTGGCGGCAATTATTGTACTATCTGCAAACTTGAGTTTTATGTTACGATCGGAAGAGAATTCGACGCCGTCTGCATATCCCTGATATAATTTTCCATAATCCTTATCCTTTTTTGCCTCAGCTATGTACTGACGAATAAACGGTAGTGCCCTGACATCGTTCTCTGAAAACACTTCGTAATTTCTCCGGATAAAGTAATATTTACTGTACTCTTCTTTTTGGGCACAGACCAATTCACCGTAGAATAAACATAAAACAATAATGATATGAAAAGAGGAGAATTTCATAGGTCAAGTTTATATAAAATTAGGAAAATTCGCCAAATCATGAATTATCAAAAACGAAAATCTCCAACCTACCACAAAAACCATTTAAAGCACTGATTTAAAACACATTAACCATGCTCAAATTGAACAATTTGAGCATTCAAATTGTTCAACGGGCGCACCAAACAGTTTTTCCGTGCTCCAATGCCCTCTACCTTCGCTCATGAATTCGAAATAACCGGCCGGGATAATTCTTAAAATTTTTAAAGAAAATGAAGACCATTATCTCAACAATATTAATCATCACAGGAAGTGTTCTTTTACACTCCTGTAGAGAATCCGAAATAGAGGAACCGTTAGAACTGGAAAAACTGAAAATTGTCAACTCAAAAACAGAAATGTCAAAAAATAACGATACAATTCAGGCGGGAGTTGTCTACGATTCTGAAACTGATGAATCCATAAAAGATCCGCCGATCAGACATGGTGGCCAATGGAAAACCTCGAAATAATTCTCTTAGACTGTATGTAAACCTTTCACCTTAAATCAAAAGAACTAATGCCATGCGAACTAAAAACTTGATAGCTGAAATAATTATCTCCTTACTTCTACTTATGTGGGCGTATACCTTCGCCAGTAAAGTGTTTGACTTCGACACATTTAACAGACAGATCAAAGGTGCTTACCTATTGTCTGCAGGGGGATCTGCTCTACCTTATATTTTACAGGCTGTACACCTCGGGATTGTTATACTATTATTAAACAAGAACTGGAGAAGATTGGGACTGCTTACATCTCTAACAATTATGATCATCTATACAGCTTACCTCATTTACATTTTAAAATTTGCACCGAGCATTCCATGCTCCTGTATTGCAGTTTTCAGAGGTATGAACTGGAGCGACCAACTGTATTTTAATTTCACTGCACTGGCAATCAACATTATTGGTCTGATCACTTTTTTTTCGCTAAAGCGAGCCCCACACAATAGTGTTCAGACCACTTATAACTAAACTAATAACCAAACAGGGGAAGCCGAAAACCTGAAACCAAGAGTAGGCAAAAAACTAAAGTTTAGCTTTTTGATTTATAAAAGCACCAAACATCATGAAATCACTAAGAATTACATTAGGAATTGCAGCTATTGCAATTGGAAGTTTCGCAGCTTTTTCATTTGCTCCGGCAAGTGAAGTTAAAGTAGATGATACTGGAATTTTTTACAGAAATCCTACAGACGGATCAATGGGAGATGAATATGATCCTGCAAACCATCCCTGCCAAGGTCCATCTCAAGACGTTTGTGCACAGGAGTATAACTTGGATACAGAACTGCCAACTGGTAATGTTATCTACAGAGGGGTTAAACAATAATTAGCCTAAATAAAGTAAGAGAGTATGATTTTCAAACTCTCTTACTTATTTCAATTATAAACAATTTTGTACATATTTCTTGAAACCCTCGGGATCATCATAAGGATGTGGGGGTCTTCCAACTATTCTCCCCTCTTTATCCAAAACTATTAATGTTGGGTATGAGGTAACCTTTGCAAATTTTATTACCGGATGATCATATCTTTGACCTCCAGTATAAAGTTGTAAAGCGCTAGGAACAGAGAAAATTCCTATCCCAGTTTTCCATCGAGATATCGTTTGGTCAACATTTATGGATACAAATTGGATTTTATCGTTTTTTACTTTACCTTCTATTTTCGAAAGAGCAGAGACTAGCGTTCTACATGCGCCACAACCAGTAAACCAAAAGTCCAAAATGACGACTTTTCCTCTTAAGTCTCGTAAGCTGTGATTTAAACCATTGGTATCAGTTAAATTAAAATTATAAAAAGGTTTTCCGGGTCTTAATATCTCTTTAAGACTATTAAATTCATCAGTAACGTACTGGAAATATGGGTTATTTCTTTGCACATTTCCCACATAAAATTTAAATACATCTATGGAAATCTGATCATACCAATTCTTACGAAAAATACTTATTGCATTATTTGATAGTAAATAATCTCGGACATAAGAAATATCAGCAAACTCTTTTTGAACTAAGGAAGCATATTCCAATGGATAGTTGTATCGAAAAAGATCATATCTTTCTCCTAGCTGTCCCATATTTGACAAGTAAATATAGGCCGGAAGGACGTGAAAACCGCCAAAAAGATCTATTGTTAAGCTATCAAGAAGAGGATCAATTCGCTTCTTGTGCTTAATGTACTTATTAAATAATGCTTTCACAGAATCATCATATTGCTGTACTGACTGTAAAATATTCGCATCCAAAGTTTGATCAACTAATTGGGCTTTCGCTAAACGGAAATCTCTGGTATTCTTTTTAGGATGATTGTTAAACATTGAATCAATAATATCGAGCCATCTATCCATTTGCTCATATCTTTCAGTAATATTCTGTTTATGATAAGGCTTTTTAAAGATATAATTCGAATTCATCTTTTTTAGTACCTCTTTAGCTATTAGAAGCCGCTCAGCACCTCTGCCGGTAATTTCCATATTTACCAACCCTTCTTTGTTATCTCGAACTGTAAGGTTTAAACTATCACCCGGATTGATGATAATGTTAAAGGTTCCTGGCACAAATAAAAGGCCATTTCTAGTACTTGTGTAAATACATAGCTTAATGCTGTTTTTCAGGGAAAATTCAAAATGAAACTTTCCATCAGAACTTTGCGATGAAAATTCTCTTGCAGCATATTCATTTTCAGAGAATATAGCATCATAGATCGGGAGTGACAACTGGATTACCGAATCTTTAAAATTCTCGTATTTTATATTGAGGATAGTTTTTTTTTGTGCATTAGAAAACTGTGCCGTAAGCATATACAGCAGAGTAAAGAATAATAATTTTTTCATGACTTCTGATTTTAATAGAGTTGATTAATTCTGGTCTATTCCATTATAATTGATAATATATTGTGGAATTGGAAGTGTGTAACGCCTATCATTAGGTGGTAGCGTATAAATTTTATCACCAATTTTTCGCGTTAGGGTTTTTGCATAACGAGGATCTTTATTCAGCCTTTTTAAATCCTGAAATCGGAGTCCTCTTTTTAAAAGTTCCTTTCTTCTTTCTTTTAAAACTATATCAAGAACTTCTAGATCTGAACTGGCAGTTACAGGTATAAATGTTCCAGTTTTATATCTTTTTTCTAGCAATGTATTAACCAAGGCTAATGCATCTGCTCTATTACCTAGCCGTACTGCACATTCGGCTGCAATGAGTAGTACCTCATCAGTTGCTGTACCACTTAGGTTATTACCTATAGGAGCACCGCGCCAATAATTTTTACCGTCTTGTTTTTTAAAATATAAAATCTTTCTTAAATCATTTTCACCATAAAGTTCATACAATTCATCCGGAATTGATGAGTTAGTATTTCCTGATGGCCCATAACTGACTGTCATTTCGATCATAATATGTACTTCTTTACTCTTAGCTTGCAAAGGATAAGCATCACTAGAATTGAAATTATTGTAATCATCAAGTACAGAATATAATTTTTGTGATTTTTGAGATGCTTCGAACGCTTGTTGGTAATCATTCATAAATAGGTAAGCCCTTGCCAACAATGCATATGCTCCAGCATTGGTGATATGTGTTGCTGAGATTGCATCTTGGGGTAGTAGGATAGCTGCTAGATTAAGATCTTCGGTAATCCGTTGATAGGTTTCTTTAAGTGTACTCCTAAAAATCGGTTCATTGATGTCTTCATCCAATTGAAGGGGAATTCCTAGATCACTATCTGCAGTCTGCGCATCATAATATTTACAAAAAGTCATGGCGAGATTTAAAAAAGCTTTCGATCTATAGTATAAAGCAGTACCTTTTACACGGTCATATAGTTCACTATTACTTGCTGTTTTCGAAATTTTTTCAATTGCTTTTAATGCTACATTACAGGTTTGCACTTGTGCATATGGTAACTCCCATTCTTCATAGTTGGTTCCTATTCCCAATTTTGGAAAAACATCCACAGACCAAGTCAATAATTTTCGCTCAAAATCATTCCACAAGGAGTTATATTGTTCGGTGGTTACCTCATAATCATCACAAGAAGCTTCCATTGAACCACGTCCATCATAATTAAATTGGCTAGAATTCATCAATAAACTGAGATCATTAAGTGTTGTAGGAACAACAAGTTTTATATCCTGTTTTTCCTCCAACCAATCTTTAGAGCAAGAAGGTACAAGAAACAATATAATAACGAGTGGTATGAATATTTTTATTCTCTTTTTCATAGCAGTCTGATTAAAGGGTACAGTTAAGTCCCAGTGTAAAAGTCCTTAAAGGCTTAGATGTTGGAAAATCAGGATTTAAATTTTCCTTGTTAGCCTTCCAGATCATAGCAACATTATTTACATATCCGAAAAGACGTAAATTCTTAAGGTGAAGTTTTTGCGTTAAATTCGGATTAAGATTGTAAGCAAGACTTATATCTTGAAGTCTAATATGATCACCTTTGCTTACCAGTACTTCCGAATTAATATAATATTGGTCCGCAACATTTACACCGGGATAGACCATTGCGGGAACATTCGTTGTTAGTTCATCCCCTGGTTTTTGCCACCTTTTATAATAATCTCCATGCGAACCATAATTATTATAAAGTGCAGTATACATAATAGAATTTCTTTTAAAATAGTAACCAAAACGATAGGTAATATTAAAGGAAAGATCAAACCCTTTATAGCTAACCGTGTTTCGTAATGCACCAAAATAAGGCGCAAGGGCATTTCCATGATAAATTAGCCTATTTTCAGGATCATCCGCTAGTTGCTGAGTAATCTGTGCATATTGTACGGATGGTTGCCCATCCAAATAACCTCTGGCCTGTCCCGTTTCAGGATCTAACCCCGCCCAAGGATAACTGTAAATTCCAAATAATGATCTTCCCACAACCGGATTGTACAAAGACGCATTTCTAATAATACTATTATCGGTAACAAAATTGGATAGGCTTGTTGGTCGCTTGTAGGCTGTAATGATATCTCTTGCATAAGAAAAAATCGCGGTTGTTTTCCAGATGAAAGATTGTGATTGAATATTTAAAGAATTCAGCTCAACATCAACCCCTTTCCCACTCATATTTGCTACATTTCCACGAAATGAAGCAAACCCTGTAGTTGGATCTATATCTCCATTTCCAATAAGGTCCTTGCCTTTACGGTTATAATATTCGATGCTCCCTGAAAGTCTGTTATTCTTTAAAGCGAAATCTGCACCGATATTAAACATCCGATTACGTTCCCAGCGCAGTTCATTATTTGGTGGTGTCACTAGATCAGCATTGGGTAAGTTATTATAATAATTTTTAGAAATCCGGGCAGTGGTATAAGCCGTTGTTGTCCTGTCAATATTTCCGCTATATCCGAAAGTTGATCTAAAACTCAATTGCGGTAGCCATTCTAGATGGTAAAAATCTTCTTTGTTAATATTCCATTTTCCTCCTATTGACCACAGTGGAACAGATTTCTGATTCGTTTTTACGCCAAAAAGATTGGATTGATCGATACGGGCACTTGCTGAAAGAACGTATCTAAGGTCATAATTATAAGCTCCGTTTATATAATAAGAGCGAATTCTATCAATTGTGCCTGTATAATTATCATAATTTGGAATTGTAGCAGTTCCACCTTTACCATATTGCGAAAAGCGGTTAATATAGTCCACAAATATGCTTGAACCAACGTTGGGATCAAAACCATATTGCCTTGAGGTAATACTATTCGCTTTTGTTTCTCTAACTTCAAATCCGGCGATAGCATTTATCTGATGCTTATTCCATTTCTGGTCAAAATTTAATTGGAATCGACCATTTAGTGCATTTAACTCAGAGTTGGTATTGTCAAGTCTTCCGCCAATCGGGATATTGCGGGTCATAACACCATTATTAAAGGTAGTAAAACGATTGATCTGGTCACGCATCAAATAGCTATCCTGATCATAATAATTCCTTCTCCTACCTTGTTGATTTTCATATTGGAAACGCACTTCTGCAGATAAAAATGGAAATAAATTATACTTTATGGCTGTATTTAAACGCATTTCAGATTGTTTGAACCTATTATTTTGGTAATTCAGCTCTTCAAGTGGAATAAAATCCCAGCTCAGTAAACCTGCAGCTAATGCTTTATCTTTCAGTACAGTACTAACATCCTTAATAACAATTGCTGGTTCACTATTATCATTTACCAATCTTGCATATGGATACATCAATTCTGTCCCCATATTATTAAGCATCGAAACAACATTCGACTTAGATTGATTATTTTGATTGTAGGAAATACCAGCAGATATCTCCAAACGGTCAATCGGTCTAAAAATTTGGTTACTGTTAATACTTATCCTATTGAAACCTTCACCTTTTTCAGAATCTCTATTTTTATCAAAACCCGAAGAAAAATAATAACTGTATTTTTTTGTTCCACCACTGAGGTTTAAGGCATATTGTTGCTTAATCGCATTTTGATATAAATATTTAGACATATCATCACGAAGTTCATACTTTCTTAAACCATCAATTTGAGCGGTTGCTTCCTCTGATGTAATGAGACCATTTTTTTGATTGTTCAGAATTTGGACAACAGGTGAATAAGGTCTGTTTGCAGTCGTATTACTGATAATCGTATTATAATATCCTTTATCAAATAACATTTTTTCAATATCAATGAAATCAGTTGATGCTATCTTTGGCAAATAATAAAGGTCAGGCTTCTGCCCTATCGTGACATTAGAGGTAAAACCGATATTCATCGGCTGGTCTGCTCGTCCTTTTTTAGTTTTTATGACGATCACACCATTACCAGCCCTAACTCCCCAAATAGAAGCTGCCGCAGCATCTTTCAAAATATCAATATCCTCAATATCGTTCGGATTAATGTTGTTGATGTCGCCTTCATAAGGAAAGTTGTCAACCACAATTAACGGTTGGTCATTTCCAAAGATCGTAGCCTGTCCCCGGATGGTTAGCTTTGGACTACCCGATCGCTCATCAAATAGAATTGATGGTGCGATACCTTTCAGTCTGCTGATAACATCAGTAGAAACCTGACGGTTAAAAGTCGCATTGTCAACTTTTGAAAAAGAACCCGTAGCCCTTTCTTTAGGAATGCTCTGATAACCACTTGCAACGACATTCACCTCTTGAATTCGATTGTCATTTGTAGTCAGTACAATCCTGTCAGCATTTCTCGCAGCTACTTCGATCTGCCCATATCCCATATAGGAAACCTGTAATTCAGAATCAGAAAATTCATCTGGAACCTCAAAAAGTCCTGTATTGTCAGAAGTCGTTATAAAGTTCGTTCCTTTAACTTGGATCGTTGCACCTGCCAATGGATTCCCCTTTTCATCGACCACCCTTCCCTTTATCGTTTCCTTTTTTTTTGAACTGGGAGTAACTTGTGGACTCGCAGTCTTTCTTTCACTTAAAATGATGATGCCGTCAGCGACCTTATAAGAGATAGGCTGATTGGCGAAAAGAGCATGTAAGATCTCCTCTATTGAGGCTTTTTTTAAATTGACCGTAATTGGTCCGACCTTGCGAAGAAGTTCCTCACTATAGACAAAATCATACTTCGTCGATTTCCGAATTTCGGAGATTGCAGTAGAGAGTGGGGCTTTCTGCAAAGTAAGGCTGATCTGTTGTGCCTCTATCGTAGTACTGCTGGCAAGGAGCATAAAGAACAAAGTGCTCTTTATGCCACCACGCAGAAGTTTTCTCCTGTTGGAAATCATATCCATCCTTGGAGGGATAATTTCCTTGTTGGAAAAATCATGTTTTTTCATAGATTTGTGTAGGGTTAAAAATTTAGTTTTCGTTGCTGGAAACCTTTAATGTATGACCCGATCGCCGGAGTGCGCTAACACTCCGGCATTTATTCAGGCCAACATATGAAACTGTACTTATTTATTTTCTATCTCAATCCTCCTTCCTGTGGCTTTAAATTTTAAATCTGTGATCTCTCCAAGCGCATATAAGACGCTTTTCAATTTTTTATCCCGGCTTATAGTTCCATGAACCTTTGTTTCAGGGACATTCTTATAATCTACATCTATATCATACCAGCGTTCAAGCTGTCTTAAAACCTCTGATAGCTGAGCGCCCTTAAATTGAAATTCATTTGCAGTCCACGCAATAAAAGGCTCTGTGTCAACTTTTTTAACATCAATAACACCCAGTACTAATCTGCCCTGCTCGCCGGGTTTTAATTTTATAGAGGTCTTACTATGGGTATTGCTAAGTTCAACACTCCCGCTGACTAAAGTGGTTAGGATAGTAGGTTCATTCCCGTAAGCATTAATATTAAACTTCGTACCCAGTACTTTTACGCGTTGATCGCCTGAAACAACAATAAATGGTTTGGTAGCATTGTGTGCAACTTCAAAATAACCCTCTCCCTGCAGTTTAACAAGCCGCTCAGGACCATTGAATTGAGTAGGATAAAATAATTTTGATTCAGCATTTAACCAGACATGGGTTCCATCGGGCAGTATGGTTTTGTACTGCCCCTTACGTGGAGTGGAAAGTGTAGCATATTGCATCATGGACGTTGAAACCTTTTTTCCATCTACATAGGTAATACCATTGGCATCCGTCATTACAGTTTTACCTTCCAGAGTTAGAACTTTGCCATTACCGAAAGTCAAGGTTGCCTGCTCCTTCCCAGGATCGATGTCGGCCGCCGTAGTCTTCTGCGCTTCATCAAAAACAGTTCTGGACTGATAATATCTGTAAAGAAGTATGGTAATCGAAAAAAACACTAGTACCGCAGCAGCAGAGGTCCACATAATAACGCGCTTATAATGCGATTGACGTTTCTTCAACAAGCTATGTAATTTCTGAAGTTCTTCTAAACTTGTGGAATCCGCAGCATCAAAATGCAAGAGCTCATTCGCCACATGCTCCCTGTCCTTCAGCTGCTCAAAAAAAGCCCTATTGGAACTGCTCTTATTGAGCCAGATCTCCACAGTTTTTTCTTCCAGGACAGTAAGCTCCTCACCTCTTACAAACTTTGTCAAAAGGGGGACAATCTTTAATTCTTCGTGGATGCTGTGCTCTTCCATTGGGTTCATTTTACATAGAAACCGGAAAAGAATAGGGCTTGTCTCAAAAAAAATAAAAAAATTAAGAATAAATCAGTAAAACTGCGATTCCAGCTCCTGAGAGGGATTTTCTTAAGAGAGAAATTGCTCTTGATTTTTGCGTATTGATCGTGCTAACTGGGATACCAAGCTCCTCGGAAATCTCTCTCGGAGTATCACCATTGACAATCTTTTGCATAATGAGCTTGTATTGTTCTGGTAAAAGCTCGATAGCATGGTAAAGTTCCTGATATACCTCAGTTTGCAGAATAATGTCAAGAACATTATTATCAAACTCATCAACGTTCATGCTATAAAGATCAAAACGCTGTTGGTTGACTTTCTCTTTCTCTATGACCTTCAAACAACTATTTCTAACAGATATATAGAGAAATGCTTTGATATTCGAAAGTGTTTCAAAATTTTCCCTGCGATCATGCAACTTTAGAAATATATCCAGTACAATATCCTTAGAAATCTCCATCCCGATATTCAAAAGAAGCTTATCCGCAAAAAATACCAAGGAAGAGTGAAACATCGTGAAAATCTGGTCAAAAGCCAGTTTATCACCGCTTTGAAACTTGACAAGCAGTGCCCTTTCGTCGATCACATTGCGGGATGTCATAGGGCCAATTGGTAAAAGATATGTAAAGTTAGATATTAATAGTTTTAAAAAGAAATTTTAAGCGAAACCCAAGTTCTTTCTTTTTTATAATTCAATTTTTTGCCTTTTGTCAAAAGTTATTGGGATTTATAGATTTAATTTAGTGCTAAAGATCTGTTTAAACGAAGAAACATAAACTGCACTAACCATAAACCTCATAAAATGCTAAAACAAATTTTCAAAAACTTAGTTTATGCAGTATTTGCAATTATACTGCTACAGTCTTGCGAAAGGGATATTCAAACCTATCCGCAAACCGATGAAACCTCGTTGACCAAAAAATGGTATGACGATAATGGGAAACCTTTTCCCTTGGATTGGTCAAAAGCACAGTTATTAAAAGGGAATAATGAGAATTCAACACTTGTCGTACCCTTGGAAAATGGAACAAACCTTGGACCGGATAACTCCTTACAGCAAAATCTTATATTCACTATTGTCAATAATAAGGTAGTCAAAGCTAATAAAGTGAAGCTCTTCTCCGATACACGAACGATGGCTCAATTCTCCGGAGAAGCGATCTCTAATTTCGTGAAAAATCAAGGATACAGAAGTAAGGAACTGGGAAAGGTGTATTTTATGGTCTATGATCTTAATGATACATTGCTTTACAGCCAACTACTAGATGCCGATGGTCTGAAACAGGTAAACCTTCAGCTGAAAAATAAAGATAATGACACCAAGGTTAAAGCTGGGAACGGCAAGCCTGCTACTGGTAAAAATGTCCCTGTTGTGTGTAGCGATTGGTATCTAGTAGAGTACTTTGATGACGGAAGCACATATTGGATGTATCTATACACAACCTGTAGCGGTAGCTCTTCTGGCGGCGGCGGAGGTGGCGGCGGAAGTGGTGGAGCAGCCTCCTATTTCGTTGAATCTCCAACAGAACCGATCAACCTCCAGCAGCTCATTGACTGCTTTAACACTATTCCTTCCACTGCTCAGACTACATACAAAATAACCCTTCATACGGCACTTGCTGAACCAGGAAAACCCTATCAGGTATACAATGCTACAGATAAAACTCCGGGGCATGCTTATATTACTATGCAGAAAACCAACGGAGCAGCAACCCGTTCGCTGACTTTTGGATTTTATCCGACTGCGGATTCCTGGATGAGTGTACTAAAAAATGCAGAAGACTCATCAATTGGAAAGGAAGACGACGAAAAACGTAGAAGCGATGCCAGCTATACGCTAAATGTAACTTCAACGGCCTTTAATAATGCACGTAATGTTGCATTATCTGGAAGTCTTCAAAAATATGATCTTAACAATTTTAACTGTACAAATTATGCCATACAGGTTTTTGAGGCTGCAATGGGCGGCGGAACCGGATTGCAAGTACCCAATAGCTCGGTTGGATATAAAACCCCCTCAAGTTTATATCTCAGGTTAAGTGATATGAAAACCGCTGGAACCGCTGGTATCTCAACTACTACAACTTTGGCTCCTACCAGTACACCACCTTGTAACTAAACAAAAAAGATATGAAGAAGAAAACAATAATGATGATGAGTAAAACAATTATTTTAGTGCTTACTGCCATGATCGTAATTCCCAATCTACCTTTTATAGGTAAGGATATTTCTCATCGGTTAGATGAGGGATATTTCAGATATTCCAATGTAGATGGTTCATATAAGATAACTCAGGATTTTCATTTTAAAAGCCCCGGTTTTGAGACCTTTGGTTTTGAACAGTGGATAAAAAAGACATCTCCCCCCGAAGAAAACAGGAAACTATACAGGTTGTACAAAATGAACCCATTGTGTTTTTGGCGCTGGAGCAATTATCTTAGGCATGGTGTGCATTTTGACTATATGGACCCCGTTATCATCCAAAAGAATATGTTGAAGAAAAAGTTAGATACTACGAAAGTAATGTAGTATTAGGTCGGATTAATCCTCCAGCAAGCACAAATGTTCAATAATGGATATGAAAAGAAAATTTATTATAGGAATTGTACTATCTGTTCTGGTGATACCCAATACACCGATTATAGGTACGGAGATATTGAAGGCCATTGATGGTGACCATTTTCGATATTCTAATGCAAACGCCGCTTTTACCGGCATTGAGTACATGGATGTTTTTTCCCCTTGGATGAGCAAGTGGGTAACATATGGATTTATCGAGGCTACGCGACCCCAAATGGCCAATATGGAAATTTTTAGGTTGTATAGAATTAACCCATTTTGTTTCTGGCGTTGGCGCTATTATTTAACCGTTAGCAGAAATTTCGCGTATCGGGACTGGGAAACTATAAAGCCAAACAGAGTTCCCTTCAAACCATCAAATAAATGGCAGGATTTCTGATTTTTCCTAAAAGAATAAATGGAAGGAGCATAGTATTTTTCTATAATAAGCAATCTGTACACTTCGAAAAACTCTCATTTGATGGGAGTTTTTCTGATAAAATCGGTCAAAATATTATCATACAAATAAGTGCAACGGTCTTTCATGCCTCAAATAATGCTGATAGTCTGCAACTAAACAAAAAGATATGAAGAAGAAAAATATGAAGAAAGCGATTATAATAGTCCTTGGCACTATTCTACTAATTCCAAATCTACCATTTATCGGTAAGGATATCTCCCACCATTTAGATGAAGGATATTATCGATATGCAAATTTAGATGGTTCATATACAATAACCCAAGATTTTCATTTTAAAAGCCCCGGTTTCTCATCCCATCATTTTGAATATTGGATAAAAATGACATCTCCCGCCGAGGAAAACCGGAAACTTTACAGGTTATACAAAATCAATCCATTATGTTTTTGGCGATGGAAAAACTATTTAGTTAATGGTGTGCATTTTGACTATATGGACCCGGATGTCATTGAAAAAAATATGCAGAAAAGAATATGGATGCCAACAAAGTAATGTAAAATAAATGGGGTTATGTGAATAACCCCATTTATGATTTTTACACATATAATGTTTAAAAATAGGGCATTGTAGTGTCGGACTATGCCTTCTTTCGCGGAAGCCCAATCTCATGATCCTGTGGATAAGGTAATCTAAAAGTCATACTGACATCTTCCTTCATGCGATGCTGCGCTTCATACTTTTTCTCTTCATCGTGTGAATATCTCGGATCTGCAATAAATGGCATTTTTGCCATCTTTGTTATCGTAATGGTCGGAAAATGAAAGTCCACTTCAACGATCCCCAAAAGCAAATAACATCCTCCGCCTTGAAAAGGATACTTCTCAAGACAGTCTGGAAAGTGAGCTGTGTCAAAATAGTTTCCCTCCACATCGACCCACGTCCCAAAATACATTGTTCCTCGTTTCGTTGGTACATGTTTCCTTGAGATCAGATAAGCGAGCATCTTCACTTCTTTTTTGTGATGTTGAACCAGGCCGCTCGCCATAACTGTTCCACGATACTTCGTTTGCAGCAGATCAAATGGTGTACAGGATACTGGAAAACTTAAGATTTCAATTTCATCAAAGGCATCCTCAAAAACATTTCTTTTTAGCTCAGGAAATTTATATTCCTTCACCGGTTCCTCAAAAAGTGTCTGAAATCTTTTCTCTGGTTTAAAATCTCCCAATAGAACACGTGCTTTGAGCAACAATTCGTTCTTAGGGACACCGGAAAAACGGAATGCTCCGATAAAGATCAACGTCTGTAAAGTTTCTATCCCAATTGGAATTCTTTTTATAAAATCTTCCAGAGACTTATACTCTCCATTCATCCTCCTTTCCTTTGGAATAAGCTGCGCAAGCTTCGATTCTACTTTTTCAAGTAGCATCAGCCCCAAATAAATTTCATTACCATAGATCGTTGTTTCATATTCACTTTTGTTAACGCAAGGATTTAATATCACCCCACCAGACATTCGTGCCTCATGGACATAAACCTCTGTCCGATAAAATCCGCCCATATTATTTATGGCAGATACCATAAATTCCAACGGATAATATACTTTGAGGTATAAACTCTGATAGCTCTCCACCGCATAGGAAGCCGAGTGAGCTTTACAGAATGAATAACCAGCAAAGGATTCAATCTGCCTATAAATTTCTTTACTCAGTTCCTCGGGATGCCCTTGTTTTCTGCAAGATGCAAAAAAATCGTCCTTAACTTTTTGAAGTGCCGAAAGTGACCTACCTTTTCCGCTCATTGCTCGTCTGAGAATATCTCCATCAGCAGCAGAAACACCGCCATAATGCAGAGCAATCTTGATAACATCTTCTTGGTACACCATGATGCCGTAGGTCTCTCCTAGCTGTTTTTCAAAAACAGGATGAAAATACTCAAACTTGTCAGGGTTGTTATGCCGAAAGATGTATTCCCGCATCATTCCTGATTGGGCAACACCGGGACGTATAATTGATGAGGCTGCAACAAGCACCTTGTAATTATCACATTTTAGCCTTCGTAATAACCCACGCATAGCGGGTGATTCGATATAAAAACATCCAATTGTTCGCCCCTGGCTTAAGAATTCATTGCATTTTTCCTCATCTTTAGAAATCGTAGTATCCTTGATGTTAACTTTGATCCCCCTTTTTTCTTCCAAAAGCCGGACAGTATCATTGATTGTACCAAGTCCTCTTTGCGATAAAATGTCAAACTTCTCAAAACCGATCTCCTCAGCCACGTGCATATCCCACTGAACAATTGGAAATCCTTTCGGCGGCATTTCGAGGGCAGTAAAATTGGTCAATGGTTCCTCAGAAATAATAATCCCGCAGGAATGCATGCTTCTTTGATTAGGAAATTTTTCCAAAAGCTTACCGTACTTCTGTACTTGCTTAACAATATCATCACGAAAGACCTTTTCAGGATACTTACTAAGTTCATCAAGTTCCTCTTTGGGTAAACCAAATGCTTTACCTACCTCCCGAATGATAGAACGGTATTTGAACTCAACATTTGTTCCGCAAAATGCAACATACTCTTTGCCATATCGGTTAAAAATATAATCAAGAATGATATCTCGCTCTTGCCAGCTCCAGTCAATATCAAAGTCAGGTGGACTTTTCCTGTTCAGGTTCAGAAACCTTTCGAAATACAAATCAAGCTCAATTGGACATATATCCGTAATCCCAAGACAGAACGCAACAATAGAATTTGCTCCGCTTCCTCTACCCACGTGCATGAAGCCCATACTGTTGCTATACCGGATTATATCCCATGTTATGAGAAAATAACCGCTAAAATTCAGTTCATTAATAACCTTTAGTTCCTTTTCAATACGCTGTTTAGCTTGTTCGTGGTTTCGGCCATAGCGTCTTTCGAGTCCTGCATAGGTTAACCGTGTCAAGAGTTTAAGATCATCAGCCTTTGACCCGGTATAAAACTTCCGATTTCGTGGTGTACCAAATGTAAATTCAAAATTGCATTGCGAAAGAACAGCATTTGTATTGTGGATAATTTGTGGGTAATTTTTGTATACGTTCAAAATGGCTTGTGGGGATTTAAAATATTCTGTTTGTCCGCAAACTTCACTTTCTGGTAACTTAGATAGTAGCATGTTATTGTTAATCGCTCGCAAGATCCTGTGTAAATTGAATTCTTTCTTGGTGCTGAAAGTTACAGGGTGCAAGATCAACATCTTAGCAATGAATCTTTGGTATTCCTTTCTGATCAGTAGATTCCGCTCTTCCGCCTTTATACCAATGTATTCATTGGCATTTAATTTCAGCGGAATTTTGTTTAGCGGGTAGATCACAAAACAGTCTTTGAAATCCGGTTGATTGGGCAATTCAATGGAATCACAATTACTAGCTGTTAAATACCTATTGACCTCAGCAATTCCGGAAAACTTCTTCGCAATGACAATATACAGCAACTCACTTCCTTTACGTATCTCAACGCCTACAATAGGTTTTATATCTTTTTCTTCGCACTTCTTCTTGAATTCATAAATGCCCGTAACAGTATTGATATCCGTAAGCACAAGCTCCTTTATTCCCAAAGCAGACGCTTGACCTACAAGGTCATCAATTGAAAGTGTGCCATAGCGAAGGCTGTGAAAGGAATGACAGTTCAAAAACATACTTGCGCATCTTAACGTAAAAAATTAAATCCAACCGCACGGCCAACCGCATCTTTGCCGAAACGGTTTTTAATATTGTCCATTGCCTGATATAAGCTTATCAGCTCTGCGTTATCTTCAAATAAATTCATTTGATAACTACCGTGTACCAAATCGGTAAACCGTAGACCAACTAAACGTAGACGCATACGTCTCGTGTAAACCTTATCAAAAAGTTCCAGCGCAACTCTTGCTAAAGTATGGTCAGAAGATGTATAGCTCACCCGACATTGCTTTGATTCCGTATCAAAGTTTGAATATCTGATTTTGATCACTATCGTGGAAGTCAGCCATTTCTCCTGACGCAGCTGATGCGCCAGTTGCTCTGCCATGCCTGAAATAAGACTTTTCACCTCAGCAACATTCATTGTATCACTGTTAAAAGTCCTTTCCTTAGAAATTGACTTTCTTTCAGAATAAGGAACAACGGGAGTTTCATCTATTCCGTTTGCCTTTTTCCAAAGATCAACACCATTTTTTCCGATCATCTGTTGTAAAACTTCCATAGGCATTTCCGATAGGGTACCTATCGTTCGTATGCCCACTCTGGAAAACAACTGGAATGTTGCATTACCTACCATCGGCATTTTTTTAATCGATAACGGATTTAAAAAGGAATGCACACCGATAGACGGAATTTCACGATGCCCATGTGGTTTTGATTCGCCAGTACCAATTTTGCTTACTGTTTTATTGATTGACAATGCATAACTTATTGGTAAACCTGTTTCCTTTTCAATCTTAGCACCTAATTCTTTAGTCCATTTATAAGCGCCGAAGAATTTGTCCATACCGGTTAGATCCAGATAAAACTCATCAATTGAGGCTTTTTCCATTACCGGTGCACTCTCTTCTATGACCTCAGTAACCGTGTGTGACATTTTAGAGTATAGCTCCATATCGCCTTTGATAACCTTGGCTTGGGGACAAAGCCGAAGCGCCATTTTCATCGGCATCGCAGATCTAACCCCAAATGTCCGTGCTTCATAGCTACAAGACGAAACTACACCCCTGTCTCCTCCTCCAATGATTAGTGGAATCCCGTTTAATCCAGAATTCACCAGCCTTTCGCATGATACGAAAAACGTATCCAAATCTAAATGTACAATCGAGCGCTCCATTTTATTACTAAATTATTTAGCAAAATTGATACATTTTATCACAATTTACATTACATTTGTTGTGATAAATTGTCACAAAATGTCAACACTCTCAATTCTAGCAGATAACATCAGGTATTTGCGACTTAAGCAGGCACCTATTCTCTCACAAGAAAAAATTGCTGAGAAACTGATGATTTCCAGAGATTCATACGCAAAATATGAAACTGCGAAATACACCCCTCCTTTGGATGTATTGTTAGCAATTTCCAGATATTATCATATTAGTACTGATCTATTATTGACCGTTGATCTAAGGAAGTATAAGCTAGAAGAAATGCTCAATCTGCCCGATAATAGGATCTTATTACCAATAAAAACCAACACTAAGGGGGAAAACAAAATAGAGATCGTACCATATAAAGCGTCTATGGGATATCTGGCTGGATACGCTGATCCAGAGTATATAGAAAGCCTCCAAACGATGTCCCTGCCATTTCTGCATAACGGAATATACAGGGCATTTCCCGCAGAAGGGGATTCAATGCCTCCCTATCAGGATGGCACCTACATTATCGGAAAATATGTAGAAAAGATTGCCGATGTTAAAGTTGGTAAAACTTATTTATTAGTAACGCAGTCTGGTTTCATATTTAAACGTATTGAACGGATAAACAATAATTCCCTTACTGTAAAATCGGACAACGCCTTTTATGATAGTTTTGAAATTCCTTTTACCGACCTCTGGGAAGCGTGGCAATATGCAGGTAGCTTTTCCCACAAAGAGCAAGAAATAATGGATTATAGTGATGAAAACGTCAAAACAATGCTCATAAAATTAATGCAGGAAATCAAAGATTTGAAAAATGTTCTTTCTACTTAACCTTACTATCAAAAAAAAACCAAATGACTTATACTTTAGTCATTTGGTTAATCACATCATTTTTCATAAATAAAGAAGTGTCGAATTACCTCACCTACCTCATCCTTCATTGTATTCACACTTCAATTCATTCACTTATATGTCTTAACAACGGACATTGAATTTGTACATATCTTTAACAACATCAAATAAAACCAAGTGCTAGAAATAGTAATTTAGACCGAGTTGAATATTGGTATTCTTTGAAGAATCTCCAAAGTCATTTTTTAAAATTTTTGTTACGCCGGCAATATAACGGACATTTACTCCTAGGTTTTCAGTGAATCTATACCCGAGACCAATTCCTGCTCCAAAATTAAAAGATTTCATAGAATCTTTATTATTGGCCTTGTAGCTACTGCCATTAATATCCCCTTTCGCTTGTGCGTTGATTAAGAGTCCAAACTCAGGGCCAGCTTCCAGATAAAATTCAGGAGTGACATTGTATTGTACCATCACAGGAACATTGATATAACTAAGGGTTTGTTCCATATTCTTTACTGTATAAGTTGCCATTTCGTAATCGTCTTTTGCTTTTGCTCCCTGTTGACTATAAACGACCTCCGGTTGGACACTAAAAGCATCAGATATTGGTATATTAACAAGTGCTCCTGCATAAAATCCGATTTTAGATTTAGAATCGCCTCCAGTAAAACTTGAAAGATTCCCTCCAGCTTTTACACCAAATCTTGGGCCGTCTGTAGATTGTGCTAATGACATAATTCCTATAAGTATGCATAAGCCTAGTAATTGTTTTTTCATAAGATAGGTTTCATAATTTTTAATGGTTTAGATAAGAAAAAAGGATAGCACATTGAAAAATCAATATGCTACCGCTATAAGTAGTTAATTACTGTATTCTATTTCCTCCAAATGTTCTTTAACTATATCATGATATTTTTTACCGTCTGGTTGTTGCATAAATTTCTCAACAACCTCATTCAAGGTTTCAATATCTCCTTTAGCTTTCAAAAATATGGTCAAATATTTAAATGTTTCGACAGTTGTTGATCTAATAAAATCTCCTTTTATCAAACTGTTCATAAGGCCTTCATCTGTTAAGCGCTTATCAATTTCAGGTAAAATAATATTTTGGATATTATCTATTATATCTGAAATAATCTCACTTAAATTACCTCCTGTTTGAACCTTCCACCAAAAATCATGACCATCAGGCATAAAATGTCCAATCCTAGCTTGCCATTGGGATGACCATACATCTGGTACTTTTGAATTATCATAATCAAAATCTACAACTTTTCCTAAAAGATCTGAATATACACCAAAATTAATTGTGAATTTTACTTCATCTTTATTACCATCTTGGCTTTTTTGAAAATTTATAATTCCATAGTTGTTATTTGATTTTAAGTAAAAATTATTTCCTTTTTTATTATATCCTTTTTCTTTAAGAAATGGAGCGATAGATTTTATAATTTCTTTTAATATGTCCATAATATTTATTATTTAGTGGATTTTCTAACAACTTGTACTGGGTATCCATTATCCCTCAACCAATCATCTTTTAATCTTTGTAAAGTATGGTATCTTGATCCTCCAACTTTGGTTTCAATTCCTGCTGGCTTACCATTAGGCATTATAACTTCAATGTCCATAAATCGTTTTCCATATGGCGTCTTCTTAAAAACTTCTGTTGTTACTTCTCTACCTTCTGCTCTTAAAGCAGCTGCAAGTTCATCTCTAAAAGCATTTCCAGCAGCTCTATTAGCTTGAACTAAGGATTTCTTGAACGATTCCTCACCTTTATAGCTAAATTTAGGTGTTTCCTTATAGATTGGCGTCGACGTCGCTCCCTCATTAACAAGCTCGTAACCAACAATTTCATCAGCATATCCCCCATTAACCTCTCCAACTACAAGAGTCCCTGTTGGTGGCTTTGGCGCTGTTACCCCAACTGTGGTAGTTTTCGGAGTATTATTTAATGTCCATGCACTTCTACTTTGGGCAATAGGAGCATCTTTAAGGATAGTTCCCTGTGGAGCGCCAATTTTAGCAGCCTGTGCATTTTTGACCATCTGGCCAATTGTTCCAGATACAGCTCCTACAGCACCCCCTATAGCCGCGCCTGACAAACCACCCATTAAGGTCCCCTCTATTACGTTTTCCCCGAACATTACTGCGGTTGCAAAACCGTTAATAGCTCCGGCTACAGCTCCTCCTGTTGCTCCAGCAATCGCTCCTCCGAGAAGACCGCCATTTATTCCGTAGGCAGTTGCGGCAGCAAGGGATGCAGAACCAACTGCAGCTCCAACACCTCCTGTAAAAGCTCCTACTGCAGCTCCCATTGCGATTTTCCCCCAAGTAGCTCCCCAGTTCCATTGTACAGGATTCCACGAGCCGTTAGCTTTTACTCCAGTCAAATAGCCACCTATAACTGCGCCTACAGCAATCCATACAAACTCTCCGTTCGGATCATTGTAGATCAACGGATTATTCATTGCATACCCATATCTGTTATAGATCTGTGTATTGAATGGATCTTGGATATTTTCATCCGCATTCAGGAATCTTCTGAGAAGTGGGTCATAAAGCCTTCCGTTCATGTGGATAATCCCCACTTCGGTATAGTGCTCATGACCTGTATATCCTCTGTCGATCAACAATCCTCCAGAGGCATTTAGAAGGATATCAATACTGGCTTTTCCTACTGCCAATTTACTGCTTCCAATCCGCAAATGAGTTAAATTACCCCAAGCATCAAAATGCCTTTGTTCAAGCATATTTCCTGCTTCGTCACTGATGGCTAGAATGCTTCCGAGATAATCCTTATGCAAAAATTTAAAAGAACCACTGTTCGTATCAAAGTTCTTCAAAAATACAATATTACTTTCATATGGATTACCCTCAACATAGATGATATGTTTTTCTTTCCCGTTAACACTACTCTTTACAACCTCAAAGCTTCCTTCTTCGCTATATATCTTAGTAAACTCTCCATCCGATTCAGGATCAAAAATTCCTTTATAGGTCGCTCTTTGTCTCATACCAGTTAACCCATACTGAAATGCCACAGAACCTTTTTCACCTGCAATATAAACAGGGTCATTATTCTCATTATAAAGAACAGTTTGAACCAAATCCTGATCATAATTCTGCATCCCGTCATTATTCAGGGTCATCCCAGTGGCCTGATAGATCTTGCTTGCATTTTCATACTTGATAATTCCCACCTGATCATTTTCCAGTATTCTACCTTTTACATCATAAATGTTTCTATTGGTCGAAGGTTTGATTCCTGAAATCGGGTCTGTCCAGTTTACCAGTCGGTTGTTATCATCATAATCAAAATATTCTGTTTCAATTGTCGTTCCCGATTTCCGGCTCTTAAGCTCATTTTTAATCGCATCAAAAGAATACGAGATTTTCAGGATATCTGGCTTAATTGTGGAAGAATGATTAACATTTGTCAAAAATCCATTAGAATCATACGCATTAACTATCTCAGCAGCTCCCAGTTTAGCTTTTACCAACAGCCCTTTAGCGTTGCTTTCTTTCAACTCCCATAAAACTTTCCCTGAAGTCTTTTCCTTAACCTGGTATAACTCCCCATTCCAGACATTGTATACATTTTCAATAGAAACATTTGTTGTTCCCATTGAAGTCTGTATTGCTTTTTCATATGAGCTTATTCTTCCCTTGCTATCATAGACAACGTTTTTGTGCGAAAAATACGCTTCCGGGGTATCCTGAAAAGAGGCAACAGTTCTACCTTGTAGATCATAATTTATAGTGTATGTATACTTTTTCCCATTGGAAGTTCCTGTTTTCTCAGTAAGTCTTCCCTTATTATTATAGGTAAAGCTTATTGCTTTATCCGTTTCACTTCCGGTAGTTGATTTTTCATGCTGACTGACAAGCTGGCCGAGGCTGTTGTACTCATATCTTTTCTCACCCTTTGGACTGATTATTCTGGACAACGCACCCATATAACCCAGGAATTGATATTCGTATGCTCCAGTAGAAGGGTCCTCTACCCGTATTTTATTTCCCCAGTCATCATATAGGGTGGTCACAATATGCTCGGCATATTTAGCCTTTATCTGCTGCCCTGTTGCATTATAAGAAAACTGAACTGTTCCGCCTTTATCAGTAGATGAAAGCACATTTCCTAAAGCATCAAGCGTTTGGGAAGTTGTTCTACCATAATCCAGCGGACTGGTTTCTTTCACTGTTGTGGTCAGCCCAGATATGATGGTCTCTGTTTGTTTTCCTGTAAATGCTGTAGCTTTTACCTTCGCCGGAAACACAGTGTCATCATAAACAAATGTATTCCACTGGCTGGCTCCCTGTCCTTCAAAATAAGGTTCAGATTCTTTGGTCTTCCTACCCAGGATATCGTATTGAACGTCTTTAGAGACATACTGCCCCTGTGCGAAAGCTTTTGAAGATGTTTTATATTCCTGACCCAGCTTGTTAGTAAATACTTTTGCTACATCTCCATCAGGATCATTACGGGTAATAGTTTCATTATATTGATTGTCTTTAACGTACTGGTAGGTTGTAGTTCCTGCTAAGCTTGAAGCCGAGCTCTGGAGCTTACCCCATACATCATAAATATTGGTGAGGGTATTGCCATTCGGATCTGTTTGGGTCAGGATCTGCCCCATACTGTTATAAGTAAACCCTGTTTCCAGTCCAAGATTATCCGTTTTTTTATTGATAAATCTACCTGTTGGGTCATATGCATCTTTCTGAACTTTTATATTTCCATCTAAACCTGAAACTGTCTTCTTATCGGTTATATTTCCAAATCCATCATAATAATATTCTTCAGTTACAGCTTGGGTTGCATTATTCCCAGGAAAAAATTGGCTACTTTTTAAGAAATTATTCTCATAGGTATAGGTCGTAAAGGTATTTTGTACATCACCGTAAGCCTCTATTTTTTCAGCCTTGTTAATTGGTCTTCCAACATAATAATTATTTCCTGTACCAGCAATATTGTGGGTATAATCAAAATCAGTGGTGGATACAGCGTAGCCATTGTTGGTACTGACTTCAATTTTAGCAGGCAGGTAATAAATCCCATAAGTGGTTACTTTCTGAGTGAATGTTCCCGTTAAAAAATCTTTTGTTTTGGTAAGCTTAGGAACAATAGCCGTAACAATTTTGGATTGAGATCCTGAGGGTACAGTAGTAACAAGCTGCCCGTTAAGCAATTTATCTGCTTTATAGTCTACAGATTCAAAACTTAATAGCTGGGTATTATTTTCAGAAATATCCGCAGGGAAAATATTACTTTCGTTATTTGTCCTAATGCTCCATTCTTTTACTGGTGCTCCATCTAAATTCGGATCTATTTGTGATCCAGACCATATTTTAGTATTTTCAAAACCATCAGCATACCATGAGGAACGTGCAATTTGTTGAAAACCAAATAATTTTTTCCCCTGAAGGTTTCCCACAAGCCCTCTGTAACGGAAATCCTGCTTTCTACCTTCTTCTATAAGTTGCGATACTGCATATGCCTGATCGACCCTTGCCATAGCATAATTAGGATAAATCTCTTTCTTTTCTTTCTTATAGAAATCAGGAGTGGTTGTATTAGCAGGAACAACTTCCAGATATTTTACACTGGTAGTTACTCCACCCTGTGTAATAGAAGTCATTCTGGCCAATTCAGAAACAGGGGTAGGCCCTTTGATTTTTTTTAGAAACTGCTTCCAGTATAAAAAAACATTGTAATAATTATTCCCGGATTTTATGGAATTGGTAATCGGGGTAAAAAGTGTAAGTTCTAAAAGGTCCTGAACCTGATACTCCGGACTCTGGAAAGACCAGTTAGCAGTAAAGTTTGGCGTTCCGTTCACCTCTGCCCCATTAGCCATCTTTGCACTTACAACATATCCAAAATCCCTGTAGTTGGTATTGAACATATTGATCTGATTATAGGAAAATATTTGAACAATATCAGACTTACCGTCCTTGTTCATATCAGTAACTGAAAAAAAATACTGTTTGGCAAATTTGGCGTAATTTCCAGTCATTTCTTTCTGGAACTTTCTGTATGTAAAGAATTCCTGTTTTAAGAAAGTATTAAATCCTTTATCCGTTCCCATGTAAAATCTCCAGTCATCGGGTTTTCCTATAGCATAGTCGGTAATAGGAATCGCAAAATCAAGTTTTCCATCTCCATTGTAATCACCATATAAAACAGGAAATTCAGGATCTTTTGTTTCCAAAAGGGCTCCGGAAAATCTTATTTTCTGTATGTATTGCCCAGCACTGTTTTTTACAAACTCAAAAACGGTATACTGTGTATCAGCAACGCTGATAACTTCAACTTTTCCATCGCCATCTATATCGGTATATTTCCGATCCTTATAACCACTTTCATTGATTCCCGCATCAAGCAGCAGTCCTATCAAAGGAGTAGCCGGATTTTTAAGGTCTACAATACCTTTTGAATTAAATCCAGTAGGGGCTCCATCATCAAGGAACGCATCAGGTATCCCATCCCCATTAAAATCACCTACTTCTAGAATTAAATTGTCACCTAATCCATTAAAGACGGTATTGCCAAGGCTTTTATCAAATACTTTTACAAAATCATTATTTCTAAAAATATACCCATAAATTCTGCTGTCTTTATATTCAACAATTCCATTACCGTTATATACTTGTCCCTCTTCATCTAATAAAGTACTCACTACTTTAGCGTTACCTGCAAAAGTTTTACCTGTAGAAACGGTTGTAAAACTTTCGTTAAAAGCCCCCAACTTCACCGTACCGTTGTTCATCAGGAAGTCCAGATAAGAATCTCCATTAAAATCTGCCACCAATTTGACATCATTAAAAGGTTCAGGTTCAGCTGTATATTCCGCATAGGAAGAATTTACCATAGCCGGATAAGTAAAAGTAACTGGATTAGCAGGTTCATTACTGGCGTTATATTCCGTAATCTTCCCCGCAAACTGGTAATTCGTTCCATTGCCCGTATACTCGATGCTGTATCGCTTAAACTGATTATTATTGGTAAGTACCTTTACCTCTGAAAGAATCTTGTTTTGGTAAGATTTAAGTCCCTGTACATAAGATTCTTCTTTTAAGTCTCTGTCATTATAGGAAAACTGTATGGTGTTCATATGAGGCGTATTCAAATTCTTGTTGCCACCCCAGCTAATACTGCTTATCATTGCAATACGGGTTCCCTGAACATAGCTATATGAAATGTAGTTTCCCTGTGGATCTTTCCATTCACTTATATTATATTCAGTTGGAATTCTGGAATCTGCACCACGGCCATACCATGCCTGCGAACCATCCTCAAAAGTTACTTCCCAATATTCCGGGCCATACCATCCAGAGGCAGTTCCTATAGATCTAAATTTGGTGTTAGAATATTTCTCTGTTACATATTCTGCACCGTCTTTGCCATATACACCTGATTTCAGCACCAGTCTTTTACCATTAAAACTGTAATAATCAGAGAAGTCCATCTGAACTCCCTTTACCTCTCCTTCATTTTCAACATTCTTACTTGTTCTGCTAATACCGGTTATTCCTGAAATACTCCATCCATATCCAGCTATACCATTGCCTGATTCACTGTTGTAAAACAAACTCACCTGTGGCGATACTGATTTTACTCCCGGAGGAAGATCGAGTGGTAAAGAAAACTGTAGCTGTCCAACTCTGTTTACTTCAATATTTCCTTTTGTATCATGGAAGTTCTGGGCAAAGCAGAACATTGAAAAGAAAGATAATACGAGCGATGAAAATAGCTTTGTTTTTTTGTGATTGTATCTTTTCATGATGTATTATCTTTTGGTGATGTTTTTACTGAAAATTCTTCCGTCTTTCAGGGTAAAACGCAGCACGTATACGCCCCAATCATAACCTGTCATGTTAATTTTCAGCTGCCTGTTAAGGCCGGGAATATTCTGCTGCTGGAATTTCCAGTGCACTGTACTATGCTGAAAAAGAGATACTGATTCTATGAGTTTGTCTGTTTCCTCTGTCCAATCGATTGTTAAAACATCATTTACTGGAACTGGATATAGGCGTATCTGTTTCCAGAAAGTTTTTTCATCCATCAATTGATTTTTTGAAAGAGAAGCTGTTTTAAGCTGTGTTGTAGATTTCCCTGCAATGTCCTCAGGACCACGGTAACGTTGACTTCCTGCTTCATCATATTTGAAATAGACTTCTGTTTGGGAGAATCCCCAAAATCCAATCATGAAGCACAATAAAGGAAGGATTTTCCTTTGTAATAATATTCTCCGGGCCGACATACCCAGAGCGGTACTCCCATCCAGGGTACCCATATAAAGATTGTTCATTGTGTTTTTTTGTTGTGAGTTTAAAAATAGATTTGTTTCCCCTTAAGGGCTTTAGCGACAGGATACGGCTTACCCTGTTAGATAGAAGGCATTCATATTGCTTAATTTTAGAAATGGTTATTAATCTGATTCAAAAATCAGTATGTACAGCTAGTCTTAACGACCTGAAGGCATTAAAGCCCTACACTAAAGAAGTGCGATCAAACACTTCCCGCGTATGCAAAGAAATCACGTATTAAGTTGCATAATTTCTACTCTCTTCTTTTATTGAATTAATTCTTTAGGAATTAAACATTTAAATACTTACCGAGTATTTTCATTATATGAGGATAGTAAGTCATATACATTAGAAGTATACTATAAAATGTTCTTGTTCATAATTACCCGTTTTTTGGCTTCGCCAAAGTTAGGTTAGCTTCTGTAATCTAAAAATGGGGATTTCCCTATTTTCACTATCCGTAATTTCCCTGATAGTTGAAGCTAAATCTTTAGGCTATTTGGTTAATAAAGCAAATGTATTGCGAGCTAACGACAATACACGTCGTATTATATTTCATTACAAAATATTTATGATTACGTTGCCAAGGTAATGTAATACCTATTGAGATACCAGTGGAATGGTTATATATTTAATAACCATTGGTTATAAATTTATATAGTTTTTCTATACTAAAATTTACTAAATTTGTGGAATTAAATACTGATTATGGTTTCTCTCGGCACTAAATTGACCAGACTTCGTAAAAAGAAAGGTCTTACGCAACAGGAGGTTGCTGACATATTGAATATATCACAACCAGCTTACCATAAATGGGAAAGCGATCTGGCAAAACCATCTGTCGAAAATTTACTAAAAATATCGGAAGTTTATGAGATTGATCTGAATGATCTGCTTGAGGAAACTCCCACTTTCAATATAATAAATAATGATTGCAGCATCCAGAACATTGGTAACCCAAATTCAAATTTTTATTCAGAATCACCTGAACTTATTAATGGTATATTAAAAAATCAAGACGCAATCACCGGTCTTCTGAATGCTCAAAATAAACTAATTGAGACTTTAATTGATAAGATTAATAAATAACGTAGCCGAACACTAAACAAAATCATGGAGTACAATTCCAAATAGATCTTTTTTACGCTATAATTCTGAATTTATCCATGTTCGATAATTGAGTCAATTATCTTAGCTCAGTTTCGTTCCCAACAACCTTTCATTGCAAAGTTGAAATATTCTTTTCTTTGGTATAAGTGGTATTCTCAAGGTACGAACATTAGATTATACTTTTAAATTACTCCTATCAATTTGTTTATAACTAATTTTTCGACCATAACAATGCAAAACAAATAACCAGATATCCAGTTTTAATATATAATTCTTAAATTTGTATTACTGCGAAATTTCCCCAAATAAACCAAAATGCCTTTATTTTCTCGTCATACGAACAATTCCAATACGATGTTTCAGAAAATTTATGATACATATTGGAACCGTATGTTCGCCATGGTATCGCGAAAGGTAAAGGATCGTGATGATGTATTTGATGTCATGCAGAACATCTTTTTTCATTTATGGATTTATAGGGAATCCCTGTCAGACGAAAACATTGAAAGTGTTATTATAAAAACCTGTGTTCAGGAAATCTCCAACTACTTTTCCCAGCAAAAAAAACAACCATTTACAACCGAAGTTGAAAATGTACAATTAGCAGATGATTCAAACGAACGACTTCAGGCGATTCTTGAAGAAGAGGTCCAACTGGATCATCTTTGGAACAACATGGAGCTGCTTCCCACGACGAGAAAGAAAATTTTGACGATGAACAAAATTGAGGGTATTACGCAGGAAAAAATTGCTGATACACTCAATTTATCAACAAAAGCAGTAAAAAAACAAATTTCAAAAGCCATCGCTTTCCTGCGACAAAGTCAAGAAAATTCTTAAATTAAGTTAATCTATCTTAAAATAGGTTAAAATTTGAATTTAAAGGGGGGCTGTCTTTAGGTTTCTCAGGTATATATAATAAAGCCCCTTTATTATGGAAAAGAGAAACCAACCCGAAACACTTCCATGTGATGAAGCAAAAGAGTTATGGGATAGCCTTTCCAATAGCATTGATGATGAAGTTACACCACCTACTGAACAGGAAAAAAAAGAATTCCGACAAGATCTATACGCCAGAATAGAAGCTTACGAAGCAAAAAAAAGGACAAGAAAAATTCTACGATACTCCTCTCTAATGGTTGCCGCTACATTGCTTCTAATCGGTAGTATAGTTGCATACAGATCTCTTTATCTACCAGACGTATATCAGGCAAATCAATATGGCTTGACAATCCTTTTAAAAGACGGTTCAAAAGCGTTCTTGTCCAAAGGTGCTAGATTGACTATTCAAAAATCATTTCCAGCCGAAACGAGGGATGTTTTTCTGGAGGGGGATGCGATTTTTAATGTGACCAAATCAAAAAATCATCCTTTTATTGTACATGCTGGACCTTACCAAACTAAAGTTTTGGGAACAATTTTTAAAATCTCACAGCATAATTCTAGCTTTAATGTTGATCTATACGAGGGGAAAGTTGAGGTTGCAAAAAGTGAAAAACCAAAGGAGGTCTTTTTACTCCATCCGCTAGAAACATTTTCTAACATGGGTTCATTAAAAGTTGCAACTGTTTTACCTACTAAAAAAGACAAACCGGATACAAACGAACCAAATTCTAACCTGGTATTTACTGATCTTCCATTGTCAAACGCCGTTCAAATCATTGAAAAGATGTACAGTGTAAAGATCAACTACCCCGCAGAGCAAGCCAGTACGGCCATTTCGGTCAATAAGAAAAATCCAACTCCAGAGAACTTGCTGGAATTTATTGCAATACAATTAAACCTAAATACTAATAAAGTTAATGCGAAAACATTTGAATTGGAGAAATAAGCTATGGTGCCTACTTACTCCTGCCATGATCCCTGACACATAACCTTCACAGTTGAAAAAAGGACCGACGGTGGCACCCGTCGGCCATGTATTCAACTAATAACAAAATCAGAAGAGTTACTAATTTTAAATACAATGCAAAAATATGAAAATTTTATGCACCGCAGCCGTATTTCTATTTATCGGCTGGCAAACTGTCGCTGCTCAAAAACTCGCAGCTAAAAGAGTTAATTTTGAAATAGGCAAGACTTCTGCTCTTGCAGCAGTAAAGAAATTCATTGACGAAAATGTTAAAGAATACGCTTATTCCAGTGACGACCTAAAAAATTATACGGTTCAGCCAGTGAAATGCAAAAATGAACTGGTGCTGGACTGTCTAAAGAAAGTCCTGAAAGACGTTCCTGTAGAAGTTCTTCTCCATGAAGATGCAGTCGTTATTCGGCAAATCAAGAATAGGATATCATTTTCCGAACAAGAAACATTTAGTTTTCCCCTCACAAAAACGGATACAGTGTCTTCAACCAATGTGAACAAAATTGACGAAATTATTGTTAATGCGGGCTATTACAATGTAAAACAAAAGGAGCGAACTGGCAGTATCTCAAGTGTCTTAGCGAAAGACATACAAAATCAGCCCGTGACAAATGTTCTTTCCGCGATACAGGGACGCATGACAGGGGTCAACATTATTCAGAACAGCGGTGTGCCCGGTGCAGGATTTGAAATTCAGATCAGAGGACAAAACAGTTTAAGAACAGGATCTTTTACTGAACAAAATGGTAATGTCCCCCTATATGTGGTAGATGGCGTTCCATTCAGTGAAATAAGTCCTCAAAAATCTCAGATTTCATCGACAATCATACCCGGCGGAAATATCAACCCGTTAAGTACAATCAATCCAAATGATATTGAAAGCATCGAAGTACTGAAAGATGCTGATGCCACTGCAATCTATGGTTCAAGAGGGGCAAATGGTGTCATACTGATCACCACAAAAAAAGGGAAATCCGGCAAAGTAAACCTGAATTTCTCGACCAATTATGGAATAAGCGAAGCTATCTCCAATCTTACCCTACTCAATAAAGATGAATATCTAAACATGCGCCGTACCGCCTATAAAAATGATGGCATTGGCACTTACCCATCAAATGCCTATGATGTAAATGGTGCTTGGGATCAGCAGAACGGAATTGATTGGCAAAAAATTTTGATAGGTAAAAAAGCTACAACTAGCAATACCCAGCTATCGGCAAATGGAGGAAGCAAAACCACAAGCTTTTTGGTGAGTTTAGGGCATAACGAACAGACAACGGTATATGGACAGGATTTTAAATATACTTCTAATAATTTTAGCTCAAATCTGTCACATCGCTCAGAAGATAACCGATTTCAGATCAACGTTTCAAACTTGTTCACACAACAAAAAAACAATGTTATTTATAGTGATCTGACGACAAGAGCATTTACACTACCTCCTATATCCCCTCAGCTTTACAACGCTGATGGTAGTCTGAACTGGGCCAACAATACGTTTACAAATCCCCTAGCGGCTTATAATGCATCCTATAACAATGATACGAAACTGTTCCAAACAAATTTAAACTCGGAATACAAGCTTTTTAAAGATTTTAAAGTTAAGGTTAACGCCGGGCTAAATTATACGACAATCGATGAGTTGGCCCTACAGCCAAATACTATCTATAATCCAAACATTGGAAGTGGCCTTTCGAGCGCCAATTCACAGGCGCGGCAGAAGAAACAGGACATTTTCTCTTTTATTATAGAACCACAGGTGAACTGGGCAAGAAGCTGGGGCAAACATAATCTACAGATTCTTTTTGGAGGAACTTTTCAGAGTATGGTCAGAGATACCGAAGAAGAGCTGGGTTTTGGTTTCGAGAGCAATCAGTTCATCAGTAATATAGCAGCTGCAAAAACTATAATGAAGCTGGAAAACTCCAACATTGCATATAAATACGCTGCAATCTATGGTAGGCTTAATTATCAATTTAAAAATAAATACATTCTGAATTTAACAGGCAGACGCGATGGCAGCAGTCGCTTCGGCCCCAATAATAGATTTGCAAATTTTGGTGCTATAGGGGCAGCCTGGATTTTTTCGAAAGAAAACCTTTTAAAAAATCTGAGTTGGCTAAGTTCAGGTAAGCTGCGTGCTAGTTACGGATCTGCCGGAAGTGATAATATTGGTGATTTTCAATATCTGAACAATTACATTGTTTCATCATCATTAATCTACAACAATATTACTGGCCTATCTCCTTCCCGTCTTTACAATCCTGATTACAGCTGGGAAATCACTAGAAAAATGGAAGCCGCACTCGAACTGGGCTTTTTTAAAAATAGATTAAATCTCAGTACAGCCTTGTACCGCAACCGATCTTCAAGCCAGTTGGTTGGATATCAGCTTTCCGCAGTGACAGGTTTTTCCAGTGTTATGGCAAATCTGAACGCAACTATAGAAAATAAAGGACTTGAAATAGAAATTACTGGACGTCCGTTTGCAAAGAAAGACCTGCAATGGGAATCAAGTTTTAACATAAGCTTTCCCCATAGCAAGCTGCTATCATTTCCCGGATTGGCAGGATCATCCTATGCGAATCAATATGTAATCGGTCAGCCCATAAATATCGTAAAACTATATCATTTCGAGGGAATCGATCCAACAACACGTCAATATAAATTTAAGGATTTTAATGGCGACGGTAAAATTTCCAGTCCCGAAGACCGACAGGTTGTAGCAGATATTGGTATTAAATTCTTTGGAGGTTGGAGCAATAGTTTCCGTTACAAGAACTGGGATCTATCCATTCTCTTTCAATTTGTTAAAAAGAAAGGATGGAATTATAACTCCATCATGTCTCTTCCGGGCTTAATGAGCAATCAACCAACACAAGTACTTGATGTTTGGTCACCAGAAAACCCTACTGGTTACTACATGCCTTATAGCACCTTAAATACCAATACCCATACCCTATTCCGTACAAGCACTGCCGCTGTTTCAGATGCCTCCTTCATTCGTTTAAAAAATATTCAAGTCGGTTATACCCTACCTTTGACCGAGGGGATTTTTAAAGATGTAAAAATTTACTTTCAGGGACAAAACCTTTGGACTTGGACAAAATATTTTGGTATAGACCCAGAAGCACTAACGCCGGGCTATTTACCGCCACTGCGAACCTACTCATTCGGCATTCAATTTAACCTTTAAAACAAAGAAAATGAAAAAGATAAATTTTATTATACTGTTGATATTCATTTTAACAATCGCATCGTGCAATAGATTACTTGATGTAAATACTCCTGACAATCAGATTGACCAAAGTAAAGTTTTTGAGGATACGCAGACAGCAAATGCTGCTCTTGCTGCACACTATGCAGACCTGATGAAAAGTTCCCCAATTGCTGGTGGCGATCTTGAGACTTATTTAAGCTCATATACAGATGAACTCCGGAATTATACCACAACGGCCTCTGATAGCAGAGATATATTTTTAAACCTGCACACAGATACAAACAGCATCATGATGAACGCATGGGCAACCGCATATAAGCACATCTATACTGCGAATGCGATTATAGAGGGAATTTCAGGTTCACATGGAATTTCAGCCACTGATAAAAACTGGTTTCGGGGTCAGGCACTATTGACACGAAGTATTATGTTTTTCTACTTAAACCAGCTTTATGGAGATATTCCTTATCCAGAATCAACAGATTATAAAGTCAATAACATCATTGGAAAAACAAAATCAAGCATCGTGCTGACAAATTTGGAACGTGATCTTCTGGAAGTCTCTTCGTTACTTCAAAATGAATACAAAGATCCTGAAAGGATATACCCGAACAGATTTGTAGCCAAACTGCTGCTGGCCAAAGTATACATGGCTGGGCAGAACTGGAATAAAGCTGAAATTTTATTGAAAGAAATTATAGAGAGCCCAATGTATCAGATGGAACCTGACATAACAAAGGTTTTCACAAAATCTGGAAGAGAAGTATTATGGCAACTAAAACCTAACAACAATGCTTCTTTACAACAGGCCACCTTATTTTATTTCACGAATTCATTACCAAATATTTACACAATTTCGGAATCATTGATCAACACATTTCAGGATAACGATCTCCGTAAACAGAACTGGATAGGACGTGTTGATTTTGGTGGTGTTTCCTACTATCGAGTGGAAAAATATAAAAACCGTAATAACACCAATACCAACGAATATTCGATTGTATTCAGACTTGAAGAAGCCTATCTCCTACTGGCAGAAACACTTGCTCAGGAGAATAAGGTTGATGAGGCACTGCCCTACGTCAATGCAATAAAACTGCGCGCGCAACTTGCTCCTCTTACAATGCCAATCTCTAAGGAACTACTTCTGCAGGAGATCCTATTGGAAGACAAGAGAGAATTTTTTGTCGAAATGGGACATCGATTTTTGGATTTAAAAAGAACAGGAAAATTGAATACACTGCAAGCGACAAAACAAAACTGGAAAGATTTCCATCAATTATGGCCCATACCTCAAAAAGAAATTCTTTTAAATGCTAACCTAAAACCTCAAAACCCCGGATATTAATGTTAACTATAATAAAAATAATACTGCTGTTTGTAGGCAGCATTTGTGTTTCAGGACAAAGCTACCCAGACACAATAACGGCCTGGAAAACGAAGTTCACCAAATTCGGAGGAGCACCAAAACTTTCTCCCGCAGGTAAATGGATATCTATCAATAAATTTTCCACAAATCCTACAGACACTACTTATATTACTGAAAGCCGGTCTGGAAAAAATATCTACAAACTAGTGGGCAGTGCCACCTTTTTAAATGACCAGATCGTCATAGGAAAAAATAGGGATAGGGTTGAAGTTATCAACCTTCAAAATGCAAATAGATCCTCACACGAAAACATCAGCAATGTTTATGTCTTAACTGCTGTAAACCGCTACGCTCTTCTGACAAAGGCAAAGACGATCGAAATATATGATACGAGCGGCAAACAGGAACAATTAAACAATATTGAGGGATTTGGAATCAATAAACAAAATAGATTGTATGTAGTACGCCAAGTTGAGAACAGCCATGAAATCTGGGATCTTTCCACAAAACATATCCGTTGCGTCTATAGTACACCTCATGAAATAAGGAAAACTGATATTAGTATTTCTGGAGAGAAACTGTTCATAACCGAAGCGATTAAAGGTGATCCAGATGACCAGCTTGTAATTGTTGGAACAACTGGAACTAATATTAAAATCCCAATTCCCAAAATGGCTGAAATAAATTTTACAGAAATTCAGAAGGGTAAGGCATTCCTACTGGCGGCAAGGGTTAAATTGGACGAGAATCAAGAGAAAGATGTAGAAATTTGGTATGGTAATGATACATATCTTGGACAGGATAAATTTTATTTTAAAGCCAAATCACAAAAATTCTGGTTTTATAATCCGATTAAATCCATTGTTAAAGAGCTAGCATTGCCCAAAGGACTCGAAGTTAAAGCGCTAAATAATGAAAGATTTTTCTTAACCTATATTCCCCGTAAAGACTTCAATTACCTGACATCTAACCTCAGTCCAGAGGATCTCAATGATGCGCAGATTTATGATAGTTTTTCAGATACCTTCATCCCTATAGGCAATTTTAAGGCCGTGAGAAGGTTAAACCGCAGAAAAGTACATAAAACAATTTTCGAGCAAATTATATCTTCGCCTGATGGCACCAAGTTTCTTGCGAGCACTGACGGAATTAAATGGACTTTATTTAGTGTTTCAGGAAAAATAAAAAGTGAAATAGACAAGGAAGGATTAGAGCTTCCTGTTTTTTCGGAAAAAGGTGAAAATATCTTTTTTGAAAGTTCGGATGACCTCTGGATTTATAACCTCAAGAAAGAACAGCTTAGCCCAATGAATATTGCACATGGTCAAATAACTAGGATAAAAAACAACCTTTATAAAAATGATAACCGTTTTCCCACGCTATCAGTGCAAGAACCACTATTGGTAGAAGGTTACAGTTTGCAGAACAATACGAGCTCCTACTTCGTTATCGAAAATGGAAAATCAAATACAGTTATTCCTTCCACTGATAATCGGATCAACCACATCGTATTTGATAAAAAGTTGCGGGACTTCTATACGATAGAGGAAAATTTCAATAAACCACCATTTTTACGGCATTACGGTAGAGGAATGACTGCAAAAATAATCATGGACTGCGATGGAAGTGATAAAAAAGCTAAAATGATCAAACAGGAAATCATCTCTTTTGAAGCCATCGGACAAAAACTAACTGGCATTTTATATTACCCTACTAATTTTGATCCAAAACGGATATATCCAATGATTGTACACATCTATCAAAGACAAAGGCAGGACTCGAATGAATACCTTTCACCTAATAATGAGTTCCCGGTTGGATTCCAGATAAGAACATTAATTGAAAGAGGTTACTTTGTCTTCTTGCCAGATATTTTGTACGATGATTCAGGTACCGGGTTATCGGCTTTAGAATGTGTAGAGCGAGGTTTAGACCGCGTGCTGCAAAACCCCAATATTAATGCGGCAAAAATTGGGCTCGGAGGCCATTCCCACGGTGGATATGAGACAAATTTTATCGCCACGCATTCAAAACGATTTGCCACCTATGTTTCCGGAGCCGGTAACAGTGACATTATTCGATCTTACTATTCCTATAATTACAACTTTATCAGTCCCTTTTACTGGCAGTTTGAAAATGAGCAATATGAACTGGGTAAGTCCGTTGCAGAAGACAAGTCCTTATATCTGAAAAACAGTCCGATTTTAAATGTAGAAAAAGTGAATGCCCCAATACTCCTGTGGGCAGGCAAAAAAGATGAAAATATTCAATGGGATCAGGTAATGGAATTTTTTATCGGTTTAAAACGTTATAAAAAAGATGTTATCGCTTTATTTTATCCAAATCAGAGCCATGCTTTCTTCAACGGTACAGCAGCTGAACAGGATCTTAGTACAAGAATAATCCAATGGTGGGATTATTATTTGAAAAATGAAAAAAATATAGAATGGATCAATAAATTGAAAAAGGATGCCAATTAGGCATCCTTTCATTTTTTTATTGCTGGCTTCTGTGCATTTCAGTAGAACAGGTGGTTTCGTTCAATTTGAATTGATACAACTGCACCGAGCTTGATCCATCTAAAGTACAGAGAAAAGTACCTGCATTATCACAGTCTTGCTCTACCTTTACGCATTGATTTCCATCAATACGGAAAGTAGGATTAATTTTAGATGATTTGCTTACCTGATTGCCAGCAAAAGCCGCCCCTATACCTACTGCTACAGTAAGAACAGGAATAAGTAATTTTTTCATGCTATCATAATTTAATTGGTTATTGCCTACTCTGTTACAGGGTTTTCGGCTAATTCCCTATATATCCCTATCCACCGATGGTTCCCAGAACTGTCGATTTCTCAAATAATTCTACTTAAAAGCGTCTTTACGAATTTTATAGCGGCGCAACTCGTTCCCAACAATTGCATACAGATAATTTCCACTGACTAACCAGGAAGATAGCGCTTCATCTTTTTTATGGTTAATATAAAAACTACCTATATATTGCTGTCGCTCGATATTATAGACGTCAATAATAGACGAGGTTCGCCAAGACTCGGAGGTCTCATATTGCCCCTTCAAATTAGACTCATTAAACAAGAATTTACCAGCAATAACAGATCTTTTATTTACAGTAAATGGAGGTGCCCCCATTTTTTTGCTCCCATCCGATAATTTTGTAATTGTTATTTTGGCATGTGTGGTTGTATCTATTGTCTGAAAACGGTTCTCAATTTTCATTGTACTATCCATCACAATAAACTGATTTCGATAGACGTAGGTGTACACCAACTTTGTCGCACCATCATTGGAAATTAGTGACCCATCGACATCAAATACTCCATCAATCTGCCCTTGAAGTACATCCGATTTTAGCTTTACTTTCGGACTTTGATTAAGATCTAACAACGCTAAAGAATAACGACGGTCTGATCCGCGCTGAGTTCTAATGGCAAACCTCATGGAATCAAGAATAACCATCTGATTAAAAAAAGCATCATTATAACTTAATATCCGTGCTACTGAGTCCCCAAGAGACCCTCTGTAAATTATAGGAACTGTTCCGTCATACAGATAGAAGTAAGGTTTTCGGATTTGAAGCTTGACATTCCGAAAATTAAAATCCTTCCTATCGATTATTGTACGATTTTGCATAAACACATTGAATGATGTGTCAATTGTCGTAACAATTAATGGTGCACTGATATTTCCAAGATAGATCAGCCTCTCTTCGATTCCTGCCAGATAGAAAGAGTTCACTTTTAAGTCTTTGGTTTTCTCAATAAGTAACGGATGCGGCAAGAACCTCCTGGTAAAGTTATTTTCATTTTTAATGATATGTTCTGAACTTCGGAAAAGTGCAACGACCACAAGACCGCTGATAAAAATAATTAGTGCTCCAAGTCCAAGTTCTTTAAGTCCAGACCTTCCCCTTTTTTTCACCAAACCAAACAGCGCAATAAGTGATAACACTAAGAAGAAAATATTAAAAATTAAATGTTCTGTCCATCCTAGTTTTTCCAGGATACCTCCACATGAGCAAGGGACGAAATCACTGTAGTTCAGTATAAGATATATGTAGAGTGTGAATGATGCCATAAGACCAATGGAAGCATACAGACCTAACTTATTTGTGTTGGGGATTAGTAACAATATAGCCACCGCAAACTCGATGATCAAAATTGAATAAGAAATAATACCAGCATAAGCACTCAGTAATGGAGATTGCGCCAATTGAACCTGGAATGCTTCAAAGTCAAGTAACTTACTGGCAGCCGCATAAATAAATAGCAACGCAAGAAGTATACTGACTGTCTTTACAAAGTATTTTTTTACAAAACCTATCATAATCACTGGCATTGATTATAACAAATTTCGCAATTGCTGGAAATTAAAGTATTGACAATATCATCAATTATATTCCAATATTCAACCAATGTATACCAATAATTAATAATAGTATACCAAATATTACAAATAATTCTAATAAATAGCTAGACGGGGAATATTCGTAAGGCTTAGCTTGTGCCTTACAAAAGCTTTATACATATTCGCATAGTCAAGAAAATTATTCTTAAATGCTACTTCCTTAAGACTTAGATTAGTAAAAATTATATCCCCAATGGCATTTATCATATTCTTTTTTAATCTAAAGCGATAGAATGCATCACCAAAGCATATTTTGCAGTCTCGCTGGAAATGACTGTAATTATATCCGTAGCTTTCAACGAACTCTTTAACCGTTTGTTTTCCTCCATATGGATAAGCATCCAATATATCTTTTACATACATTACATTTGAAGGAACGTTCCTTATTAAGTTCTTTGGTAAACATAAATCAACCACGTGCAAATACGCGTTTCTCTTGTCTTGGGCACGTGCTATGCCAACTACGAGATGCATATACTTTGGATCGGTGTAGCGCAGATGAACGGGTATCATCTCATTGTAAGAAACCCTCTTCTCATTAATTTGGTTTAAAGCCCTATTCACAGCATTTTCACTGCCAGATAAGTCAATAAAATCATAATGATCATAGTAGTCATACTTAACGGAACCATAAGGGAGAAAGTCAAGTTTATTTAAAAATCCGTAATAAAAATCAGTCACTCTCTTTAAACGGGTTGAAAGCTCTTGAAAATCAGAAAAGAAAACGGCTGACTTTACAAAGTTCAAATTGCAAAAAACAGCGATATTTTGCTCAGCCATAGCATCTAATAATGAAACAATGTAAAAGTTCATTTCTATCCAAATATTAATTATCAAAATGAGACCGATCTGAGGGGTGGCAAAAAATATAGTTTCTGTATAGTGTAATTTTCGGTCTATAGCTTATATAAAACTAACATTTTTACCCTAATAAAGAAATAATAATCAATAAATTACATTAAATACCTTCATTACATTGCTTCTAACTTTTAATTGTAACAAAAAAGAACAGCCAATCGGCTGTTCAATGGCCTTACGCCTTTTCTGGTAGTGTAGGATAGGTCATACAATAAATCTACAAAACTATCTCAGTCTAAAGATTATCTAACCGGACCGATAATAATGGGGACTTTCTTTTTGTTATTGAACTGGAAGGCAATTTGCTTTTCATTACCAAAACTGTCAACGATCCACACATCAAATTGTTGTGAAACTAAAGATTCCGACGTATAGTACAGACGAAATTCTTTATCTGGTAAGGTATATAGGTCATTCGGTAAATAAGGTTTATTGCCATAATAATTTAGGCTACCCTGACCATCATTTTGAAAGTAACGGATGGAATAAGTATTACCGGAATAATTACCTTTTGAAATTATTGAAAATCGCATCTCAACCGTTTCACCTATTCCAATTTCCTTCGGTACCGGCATCACCATAACTTCAAAAGGAAAAATCTCCTGCACATCCAGGACCTCTTTATCACAGCCGGAAAGTAATATAATTCCCAGGATGGCAAAAAAGCCCAGAAAAATCGATCCTATCGACATTTTCCATTTATTAAATGTATTTTTCATATTAGTTTCTGATTTTCAAAAGTTAAAACGCAAGCCTATGCCCGTTGATGGTCTAAACCGCTCAAGGTCGGTTCCCCATAACATCCTGATTCGACCTTGCAGCATAAAAACAATCCGGTCTGTAAGATATGTTTCTACCGACAATCGGCCTCCAGTCCCGAAAACAAATCCATTATTGCTTTTTAGTAGCCCCCCATCCAAAAGGAGGCTGTCTCCCCTATTGACAGATTCATAGCCCACAACTCCAGTTACACCTCCGTTCAGCGTAATAAATTTCCTTGAATCAGAGAGAAGCTTAACACTATAACCAACCTCTCCGATGAAATCTTCTAAAGGGATTTCCCAATTTTTATAGTCTACGGTCTTTCTTTGATATTCCAGTCCCCAGATCCAGTAGTTGCCATGTTTTGCAAAACTGTTCAGTGATAGATTTACATAGAAATTTTTGCCTACCCTATCTGTATTTAGAAGTCCCGTATTAATTTCCAAAGATTTCTGTTTATACACCATTCTCTGAGCATGCAATTTGAGGCTCATAATGGCCAGTACCAAAAAGATGATATATTTTTTCATAATTCGCTGCTTTATTGATTAACCTTAATCTTCATTTCAGATACAGGCTTTGCGGCAACCAGATCCGAATTTTCAATTTCCATAACCTGGTTTCTTGCTCCATTTCTTTCAAAAATTTCAATTCTGAGCACCTGTTCATCGGTGATTGTGAATTGATCCAGAAGTATGACGTTGCCGGCAATTGAATTATCCGAGATTACTTCAAGGCCGGGATACTGTCTTATCGGAACCAATTGCTTTTCCTGAGAAGCCGTTCTTTTCGCAATCTGCTTATCAACGATTTTGTATGTACAAAAGTCAACGACAAATGGCACATTCGATCTGTTCTTTGCTTCAAAGTGAAAATAAAACTTTCCATTGTGGACATAAATTCCTTTTAGAATTGACTGAATCCCATAAGATCTGGCAGCGATGTGCCTCACATATCTTTTATTCCGCTGATAGATGGTTTTCAGAACAACTTCTGTTAAAGAGGGTGGATTAAAACCAAGCTCTTCAAACTGAACGTTTCTTCCATCCCCGCGCTCAACATCATTTTTCATTTTCTTTAGATCGTAGCTTAAGGTAAATGGATCAGCATTATAAATAACATTAAAGCTATAAAATTGCCCATCCTCTGTAATTACGCTAAAGTTGGTTTCCTCGGTAAAATCCTTGACAGCGGCTTTTATACGCAGCACGTTTTGTGCGTCCTCAGCTTTCTCCGCAATCAGGTAATTCGATCCCAGATCTGTGTACCTGATAGCGACCGGAAATATTAGGTGGCAGGTTTTATTATAGGTAACGTCCAGCCTATATGGTTCGACCCTTCCAGCTTCAAGAGACTGCTGTCCAAAGGTCTTGATAAACAGTCCCACAAAAAGCAGGATCATAAGTATATTTTTAATCGAAATCATAGCATGATATTATTGTTATTATTTTATTTTTTTGTCAGCAGCAGTACCGGATGCCCTGATCTCACTGTCACCTTAACGGCTCTCAACTTCTTTGAAAAAAAGCCAGAAACTCCCTGTATCAAACCCCTACTCAGGTCACTTGCCACCTGTTGTCCTGTAGAACGTGACATCGAAATATTCATTCCTGAACTTTGGCTCATGTTAGCGGCTATTTCTCCTGCGGCATTGATCTCGTCTGAACGCGGGACAAACAACCCAAGCTGACCGTCCGTGCCATAAACTAGAATTTCAACTGGAACTATATTTCCTGATACTTCAACTGCGCTGATCTTTAGTTGCAACCTGTTCCCCTGAAATTTGGTATCGGCAACCAGTTCCGTTCCTTTGGAAACATGATAACCGCCAATGGTCGCATTTTCTGATAACCTCAGCTTCAGTGACCCGTCGCCGGATAATGTTTTTGTTTCCAACACCATTGCACGGATACTGTTCCTGACAATATCGCCTTGGGCAACTTCTCCGGACGTGATAAAGCCCATGTTACGCTCTCCGATCCCATTTAAAATCTCCGATGCATCCTCTTCTCGGTACAAGGCTGATACAATACTCTTTTTGACACCTTTCAAACTTTCAGTTTTCGCGTTCTTACCTGGCGAAGCTGCTGCTTTTGCATCGGTTGAATCCTTAGGCTGACCAACATTCAGAGGTGTTACTTCCCGTACTGCATTTCCTGATGGCAGATATCTGGAAGCCATTTCATAGGATTTTTCCATTAGTGCCAATTGGTCATTAATTGATGGTGTCTGCGGCACGTCCTTTTCCGAAAGCCGATCTTTAAGTTCGTCAACCTGTTTACGAAGTGCCAGTTTTTCCCGGTCATCGTCCCGATAAAAAGAACCCAGAGTTTGCTGCGCATTCTGATAACTGCTCAAAGAACTATTCTGTTGTCCGTTCATTTGGAGACCCCCGGAACTAGGCACTATAACTTTTTTTGGTGAAAGCTCAGCATTTACCGAGGTATCATTATTACTCCAATAATCAGCCAGTGACATGAGCGAATTCTGATTAGCAGCCTCCTTTTCATCCACCATTTCCTTCTCATACGCTTTTTGTTTGTCCGCCTGCAATCCCTTATCCGTTGCTTCTGGAACGGCATTTTTCAAACCCTTATCTTTATCTTCTTCGCCACCACTTTTAGGTTTAAATATTAAATATAGACAGGCGATAAAAACTATTGCCATAAGGCTTAAAATAACCGGTTTCTTAAACCTGTCCTTTTTTAAGGAACTACTATCCGTATTTTCTACAGAGTCATCATCCACAATAAGGCTGATCCGTTTATTCTCTTTCTCTTCCATTTTCGATATGTTTAGGATTTGTAACCGAATCTATCATTGAAGATTCATTTCGAATGACCGCGGGCAATTCGATATGGCTTATATCAATTTTGTCCCCTTTTCCCAGATCATAAAATACCTTGACCAATACACCTACCCCCATCAGAAGATAAAATGCAAATAGGTAAAGTACATATCTGATCTGTTTCCTGACGGGTAAATTCCGCCATCTTAAATCGAGCTTCTCAAGCTCGTTATCAATTGTTGTTCTTATATTTTTCATAATATTTCCTATTTAAAGCGAATTCCTTTCTTTATGTGGGTGTCTTTTAATTCAGGATTGGTCACCATAGCTATAGCTTCCATTGCCGTAGGAAGAGTATCCATTGAAACATCCATCACAATTGGTTTTAGTGACTTATTTCGTCCCTCCTCATAAATAATTATGCGATGAACATCAAATTTTCCATTGTTATAATCCACACACATATCACATTTTATCGATGACTGGTTACGACCATCTGATTGGAGGCAAGTGGTAAACAACAATAGTCCATGTTCTCTATCTATTCCACCACTTTGGAAATTCTTAATGAATGCGTTTAGATTATCTCCCAATTTTCCGAAATGACAAACAGTGATAACAAAATGGTCATCATAACCCTTACCAATCAAAATATTTTTGAAGGTTTCGACCTCATAACTTTCTTTCATTTTGTATAATTTTAACGTTCAACGATTTCCTCATCTTTATTGGACAGAACTGAGAACTTCAAAATCTGAAAACCCTGTGGATTAGTATCTGATCGCACGCTGTTAAGTAGATTGCACGAGGTGACAAGACTTCTTCGGGTAAGGTTGCTCGATCTGATGATAAATTGTTTAGCGTACGTCGTTACAGAATACGGATACGAATTAAAATCACAGATAACGCTGTCAACCTCAACACGCTGTTGCACATTTCCTGATATAATCCGATTGTAATATCCTTTTTCCGACAGATCCCGATAGTAATCAAATGCACTTTTGTCAGCTAGGTCAAATGCACGTTTCATATTGCTTTCGATGGCAGATTTATCGGGAGCAAGCGTAAAAAAAAGCTCATGAAATCTCCTGACATGCTCCCGTGCTTCGACAGGACGATTGATTTGCGCATCTTGGGATAAAGCTAACATAAGTGATTTTCCGTTATCCAACACATAGATCTTCTCCCGTTGTAGAGTGGCAAAGGAATAGGATTTCCACACCGCAAAAGCCACCACCCCAAAACACAGTATTGCAAAGACAATTGCGTATAGCCTGATCTGCTTGAAGCTATTTTCAATGTTTCTTAACGTTTTGAATTCCATAATCAATTGCTTTTTTGTCCACCGCTTTTATTGTCCAAAAGTTCACCACCGATATTGCCCACTGCCGCGCCAGCAGCAGCAGCGCCAACATTTCCTGTTCGCATCGTAGCCTGGCTCACATTACGTGTAAAGTTTCCAGCTCCACCTGCCTGAATAATCCAACTTGTTACGGTTGGAATCGTAAAATAACCCACGATTCCAATAATCATAAAAATCAGATAAACGCTGTTTTCCGGATCAGGAACAAATGAGGGATCACTTAAAAGTTCAATATCCCGCTGAACACTCATGGCATTGATTTTAGCAAGCATTGCGCTAAACAGATCAGCCACCGGAAGCCACAGATAAACACTGATATACCTGCTGAGCCACTGGGTGAGCGTACTCTGGAACCCATCCCATACGGATATCGCAAATGCAATAGGCCCCAATATGGAAAGTACAATCAAAAAGAATGTCCGAATGGTATCCACGACCAGCGCCGCAGCCTGAAAAAGAAGTTCCAATATTTCCCTTAGTTCTTTTTTTATTTCCTGTTTGATATTGTAAACGGCCTGATCACGGTACATACTGACCATTGTGGCAATATCTTCAAATGACCAGCCGAGATCATCGAGCTTTTTGTCAAATTCATCGTCTGATACCAGATAGGCAGTGGCGGGATTTCTCAGCATTGCCTCTTTTTCCAGAACATCTTTTTGCTGCTGCAATGTATTCAGATCCAAGACCTGACCTTCCAACATCGAATGGGTTCCTTTAACGATTGGGCTCAATACCCCATTGATCGTCCCCAATACAATGGTGGGGAAGAACATGATACACATGCCTATGGCAAAAGGACGTAGCAAAGGAAAAACGTCAATAGGCTCCGCACGGCTTAAGGCTTGCCATACTTTTAAAGCGACATAAAATAATGCTCCCAATCCCGCAACTCCTTTGGCTACCACCGCCATTGTTTCCGACAAAGGCATCATTTCATCATAGAGACCCCGTAAGATCTCATGTAAATTATTGAATTCCATAACTTTGATAATTGGTTACCAATATTTTTGATTTGCTGTACCATAAAGGTCCATGACACGCTTGGTGTCATTCTGCTTTTTAGCACGGAGGATACTGACCGAAATATTTTTATTGGTATAATACCGTACAAGACTGTGGTATTCTTTCACCTCTTTATAGACTCGATCAATGATCTCCATTCGCTCTTTATCGTTAAGTGACAAGCTGGTAGATGTAACGATCTGCTTTAATTCCTTTAGGAGTTCCGTGCTCTCATTCAGAAGTGCCGCGTAACCATTTCCAATGGCAACAAGCTCTGCGGCAGAAAAATTCTTGTCATTAAGCATCCTACCGAAATTATTCACATACAGGTTGCTTACATCACCGACTAACAATACGGTATGCTGCACCTTTCTTGCATCTTTGACCAGATTATTAATGGCCTTCAACTTATCGTAATACTCCTTTCCTTGCTCGTACACTTTTTTAACTTCGTTAAAGTTCTTCACAACATTGCTGACGGTTGAAGAAGTCTGCACAATCTCATTTGCAGAGTTCAGAATCCCTGAAGCCAGGTTGGTAGGATCTGTTACTACCCATTGCGCATTTGCTTTTTGTGATATGGCAATTGACACTACCATGAACACAGTCATTAATAGATTTTTCATTTTTCTAAATTTTTAAGATTGTCTAAATATTTTAATGGTCTCCGGCTGGTAACCCTTTAATTTTTTTTAGTGATATTTTCCGGATGGCGCCTTCCACATCTCCTCCCATCTCCCGAGCTAGTTCCATCACCTCCATTTTCTCGGATTCCTCAGTGGTGTAGGCTAAATACTCCTGTTCACTAACTTCTGTAGCGTAAACAGCTGAATGCGTTCCTCCCAAACCGATCCATACCTCCTTATATCTACGGTTTGGATCATTGTCCTGATTGATCGAAAGGATCTGTGATTTCTCCCGCTCTGTAAGTCCCAACATATTTTGGATCTCGTCAAATTTGTTGGCATATTTTCTTTGGTCCAGTAGGATCTTGCAGTCACTGTTATTGATGATAGTTTCTTTAACTATGGGAGATTGTATGATATCATCAACTTCCTGCGTTACCACAATTGCTTCGCCAAAGAATTTTCTGACGGTTTTAAATAAATAGCGTATGTATTCGGCCATTCCTTCTTTGGCAATTGCCTTCCAAGCCTCCTCTATGAGGATCATCTTACGGATACCTTTCAACCGCCGCATCTTATTGATAAAGACCTCCATGATGATGATTGTAACCACAGGAAAAAGAATTTTGTGATCCTTGATGGCATCAATTTCAAAAACAATAAATCTCTTATTAAGCAAATCGAGCTCTTTCTCTGAGTTCAATAGGTAATCATATTCACCACCCTTATAATATGGTTCCAGAACATTTAAGAAATTGGCAAGATCAAAATCCTTTTCGCGTACTTCCTTATCCTGTAGCACCTTTTTATAATCTCCTTTGACATACTCATAAAATCCATTAAAAGAAGGTGTTTCATTACTGTTTTTAATCCTTTCGATGTATCCGGCGACCGCATTAGACAATGCAACTTCCTCACTTCGTTTTGGAGCTTCGTCATCGCGCTTCCATAAAGTGAGAATCAATGTCTTAATGCTTTCCCTTTTCTCTATATCAAAGACACCATCGTCAGTGTAGAAAGGATTAAATGATATCGGGTTCTCCTCGGTATAGGTGAAATAAACCCCATCTTTTCCTTTTGTCTTTCCTTTTATCAGTTCACATAATCCCTGATAAGAGTTACCTGTATCGACCAGAAGTACATGGGTACCCTGCTCGTAATATTGCCGAACCATATGGTTCGTAAAAAATGATTTTCCACTTCCATTGATTTTGGGTGGGTTGGCGGGCTATTCAGTTAAGAATAGCCCGCCAACCCCCACTAGGCCCCAGAATGAAACGGTTCCGATTTGTGATAATACCCTTCTTCATGGGCAAATCACTGATATCAAGATGTATCGGCTTCCCAGTCAATCTATCGGCTAGTTTGATCCCAAACGGAGATAGTGAATCCTGATAGTTGGTTTCCTGTGTAAAAAAACACAGTGCTGGTTCTATAAAAGTGTAAAAGGATTCTTCGGCAGGAAAATCTCCGGCATTGCCTGGAATTCCTGCCCAGTATAAAGTAGCGGCGTCCACTGTATTATGACGGGGTTTACATTCCATCAGGGCAAGCGCACTTCCGACATCATTTTTCAGGTTGCGTAGCTCTTGGCGGTCTTCACTCCATGCGAAGACATTATAATGCGCCCTGATAGATGATGAACCGTGCGAGTGTGCTTCATTCAGATAACGCTCGATCCATTCCTTATTGATCTGGTTTGCCCGGCTATAACGTGCCAGTGAATGCATATTTCTGGCCGACTTCTCAAACTTTTTGAGGTTTTCAGAACTATTATCAATGAACAGATACTGGTTATAAATATGGTCACAGCTGAGCATCAGTCCCACAGGACTGGCAAAAGATAGCATGCAGTCACTGCGATCTGTTGAAAGCCTGTCGTAGCGATCACAGTCAGAAACAGTCCCGGGTAGATCATCTGTACTGGATAAGGTATGAAGTACCATCCTTTTGCTCCCGATCCTAAGTTCCTCTGCGCCCAGAGACATATCCTGCAGAACGGGATTGGTCTCACGGGACAGTGTAAAATATTGTTCAAGGATTCCGGTATTCTTTTCGCTTCCCAATATTTCGGATTCGTCAAGCTGATTCATAGTTATATGACCACTGTCGTTGATGATCCGCTGGAACTGGCTGACCGATTCCAGAAAACGTCGCATGCCTTCCTTGTCCTTTATTTCTTTGGGAACAAGATTACCCTTGCATAAGCTGCTAAAATTACTTTGGGACTGCATCCGTGCCTTTGTCGTTTTCGTCAGGAAAACATAGCAGTAGTGGTTCAAAAACGGTCGCTCATTAAAGTGAAGCTGGAAAGAACGTGATAAGAAGCTATGTTCATTTGTTTCAAGATCCGGCTGGTATTGCTCCTTTAAATACCAGTCCTGCTTATGCACGATGCTATAATCGGGTAAAGTCTTGATCGCTTTACACCATGAAGAATGAATAGATTCGTACACATCCGTGCCTACCGTAAAAATTTCCGGTAGCATCACACGAAAACACACCGTAAGGTCCCCTTCTTTCGATATGATGCAATCGTTCTCGATAGCAAGAAGTGGAAAGCGGCTTTCTAAGGTTGTAGTTTTAGAGATATTTCTCATAATAGCGTCTAAGATTTGGAGTTAAAATTTTGGCTTTTCCCGCCTCTCACTGATGAATAATTAAGATAAGATTGGACAGGTTTACGGGTGATGATGTACCGCGGATGCTTTCTTTTTGCACCTAATTTCATTAGGCCATGTTCACCGTATTTGTTGTTCAGGCTGAAAGTTTTCCATACGATCAGAGATGCCGATATGCAGCCTACCGAAAGGCAGATATACATATTTACATCAGCCATGTACAGAACCATTACCAGGATAAGCACCACTAATAACCCTCCAGCAAATCCGAAAAGATATTGGGCTTTCAAGCCCTTAAATTCAACCGTACAACCGATACCTTTATTTATGTTCCAGGTTTTCATTTCAGTAGGATTTGAAGTTTAGAGTTCCCTGCATCACAGCAAGGCCAATCTTGGCTAGCTGTTGGTTTCCACCATTGTATGTGAGCGGAGTAACCATTTTACTTTTTGCCATAATTGAAAAGATTTAATAGGATTAGACTAAAGGAAAAATGATCGTAAGATGGTCGCAGCGACGATTAGGAATATACAAGCGCCAAACCAGCTCGCGGCTGTCTTTGAGGTATCGGGATCACCTGAACTAAATTTGTTGTACACTTTTACCCCTCCAATGAGCCCAACCACAGCACCTATCGCATAGATCAGCTTGGTTGCTGGATCAAAGTAACTTGTGACCATTTGTGTAGCTTCCTGAATACCTGCAGCACCATTACCCTGCGCGAATGCCTCATTACTGATAAAGGAAATCAACAGCAACCCTATCAGAAATTTTTGTTTTGATTTTTTCATGTTTCATTACATTTTAAATTCGTAATACCCGTAGCTACGGGCTTGGAAACAAAGGTGTTGCAGATAGATACAGATTTTGGGGAGTGTTGTATCAGAGGTACTAAATTTGCCGTTATTGTCCTAATTGCAGTTTGGAAAAAGACACAAAAAAAAGCCAGACTTTCTATGTCTGGCTTTTTTCTAAATTATTATCTTATATCTCTGGTCCTTTCCTTTTCTTAATATTTTGCTCAATTTTATGCTACGGATTCTCCGATAATTCCTTGAGGAAGCATTTCCTGGTCAACTATTATTTCAAAATCATTAAAAAAGAGCAGATTATTAGGATCATTTTTTTCTATTAATACTAATTTATCAATATCAAATTGAAATACTGTTTCACATATTTTGATTTCAGGTAACTTTCCTTATATGATCTGTTTTTTTAATATTATTATCTTTTCAAATCCCTCTCCTCTTTTTCTTGGCTGTTATTGGGAATTGTGCCTCCTTATTTTCCAGCCTCTTAGACTTGACCTCAGAAAGGATCGTTCTTACCACTTCTTTTATAGTCACTGGAATAGAACTTGAATGATCATGCTGTAATTTTTTTTCCTTCGTTACTTCTGAAAGCCAATCAATGTAGCTTCTTGCATCTTCCATATTGACAGGTTCCATGCTCCTATAGCCTGAACTTTTTGAGTCATCAAGTCCAATATAAAATCCATAATCAGGAAAATCCAACTTATCATAAACTATGATGACATTTTCAATTGATTTTTCTGTAACATTATTTATATGACTGGCTATTATCCGCCCTTTGTACTCTTCTATTATATAATCAGGATCATTCGTTGATATCATAGTTTTTTTTTAAATAATTATCCATAATCAGTGCATCAAGATAATATTGAACAAATTCATTATTAGGTAAAATCACTGATATCGAAATTGTCCAAGACATTATTCTGGTCCTCTTTTATAATGATATTATGCTTTTCCAATAACGATTTATCCATAAGTCTTGCGATCTTCTGTGAGGCCCCTTCGATAGACTGTTGCATCATACTAAAAAATTCAGTTCCTTCAATTTTTTGAATGATGTCAGCGGTTTCTTTTTCCTGAGCTATATCCAAAACGTCCTGTTGCAATAAGTTCCCAACCTTTGTCAACTCATTTAAAGAAACTGCCTGCCCAAAGCGATTATCATCTGGAGGGACATTGTCATCATGTTGCATGCTAGCATCTTCAGGTTCTAATTCTTCCTTCCGCTTATTCTCAATATAATCAATAGATTTTCGTTCCGCATTATTGGCAACCAATTGTTCTACAAACTTTTTTCTGTTGGCTAACCAGACAGGTGTATTTTCCTCTTGAGGAACTGAAACCTTTCCTATGACATCGGGCAAAGTCTTCTCTTTCACCTCCTCTAACTTATGATGAGCTCCTATGATTTTTATTTTATCAACCAGCAATAGTATAATCACTACGATGAGGCAGATCAATATTACAACCTGTATTAAACCGTCCATAATCTTAAAAAAGGGACTTTGATTTCTCGTTGAACTCTTTCACCAGCATTTCTTCAAATAGTGTAAAATGATGTCGCAATATATTGTCCAGCAATGCGTAGAGGGGTATTCTATCCTCACCTACTACATTTGCAATTCTTGATAATCTAGTATGATGTTCATTGCTGACATAGATACTTTTGTCACCACGCTTATCCAACACCGTATCTGACAGGAACAGCGATTCATAATTCACATTTCCATAAGTTACCTGCTGATGCAGTTTTACGGTAACTTCAACTTGGTTTTTTTGCTTTTTCATCTTATAAAATGGGTTTAAATTTTTTATTAAAATATGCTGTAATCTCATCGCCATATTCACGGAAATGATTTTCTAGTATATTGTCTATATAGGAATACAGTGTTACTTTGTCCTCACGTGTCAACTGAACTATGCGCAGGAGCCGTTCGTGATATTCAGACCTTATATATACAACTTTTCCACTCCGCCCCGTAGGAAATCGGTTTACTAGAAACAACTCTTCGTAATCCATTTTTTTACCGGATCTTGCCCTGGATTTCTCAACTTTGGCCGTGGGATCTATAACTTTATCGGCGCTTTGCTCTGGATTTGCCGCTGGCAAAGGTTCATCGCCGCTCATGATGTTCATCAGGTACTCCTCATCTATGATGGGTTTCTCAAATTCTTTGCGATCTTTCTTTATTGCCATCTCAGATATGAATTATTTTTAAAAACTCTTTAACAAACTGATCCACACGCGTAGCTTTTAAAATCTGTAAGTCGGCAGGCAGCAGCGTAGATTTGAAAACATAGCTTCCTGTGTCATCAATTTCTTTCCGGAACCGTTTACTGTCCATGATCCGCGTCTGCATGATACTTAGTGACAGCTCCTCTATAACACTTTGATAAACTTCGTAAAGACCTGTCTTTTCCCTGCCATCAACCTGATTCCAGAATAGATATAAAGATTGCTCAATGGCATTTTTGTTCTGTGCAGGAAGTCTCAGGAAAACCTCACTAAACGCCAATGTACTCTCAACAACCAGTCGGTCTGCGGTGATTGGCGAAAAAATGTAGTTCATACCCTTTAAAGCACCGATTACTCCCTGTGTATTGGCGGTCCCGGGGAGATCGAAAAAAATAATATCCGGCGCAATGGAGCTGCTCTCACAGTAGTCAAAGGCCTTTTCGAGTGCGTTCTCCGCCTTACACTTTATGATCGGATAAGCTTTCTTATTGATCGTATGGAATTGTTTAACGGCCAGTCGTTTATGAAAATCGCTTTCCATAATGGTTCCCTTATCTCTTTCACGCATACCGATCAAACTATGCTGCGGAAAATCACAGTCAAGTACCAGGACATTATATCCAAGACGATAGTGCAATACGCTGGCAAGAAGTATGGTCATTGTAGATTTACCAACTCCACCTTTTTGTGCATAGATACTTACCTTTAAAGTTTTGTTCTTTTCTTCCATATTATATTATTTTATACTTTCTGAATTTTGAATATGTATGTAAGAGCGATTAACTCAGTTCACAGACATATTGTAAAATGTGCGCCTAACAGCTTTTCCTGGTTTGCAAAAAGCAGTACTCCAAGGCTGACATATTCTTAGTAAATCATTAATATTTCCTGCCGTTTAACACAGTGGTAAATAAACTTCTCATATTTTTGCCCTTATACTTTACCTTTTTTAAGCTTTTATGCTTTTATAGTTTTATTCTTTTACATTTTTAAAACCTAACATTTTTATGCTTTTGTAAATACCAGATTTGATAGCGGGTAAATAGCCAATAACTCCTACCCACATTCTTCCTACAAAGGAAAGTACCTTTCAAACTTTTTTTGTGAACGTTTCCATTCTTTCCTTCTTTTTCCTATCGTTTCCGAAAATCCTAGTGAATTCATTCTGAATTCCTCTTTCTTATAAAGAACTTACTATTCTGTTCCCAAGAACAGAGCAAGTTGTGTTTTGAGTGCCTCAAAACTGGTTCTGTGCCTCAAAACTACTTGCTCTGCCGAGGGCGTGGTAATCCTCCGAAGTCGGATTTACCTATTAAATGTTTTTGTGATTTTATGTGAATCAGTAGGAAAAACAAGGTTTTTAATGGCTCATAAGTATGAATGTTCATCGCTTTCTTTTAGGTTCTGGAAAAAAGATATGACAGCGAATCATAAAGGAGGTCGAAAACCTAAAATGGACAAAGCTACCCACCGATACGTCTTCCGTCTTACGGACGAAGAAAACGCAAGATTTCTTTCATTATTTGAGCAATCAGGACTTGATAACAAAGCTAAATTTATTGTTTCGCTATTGTTTGAAAGGAAGATAAATTCAGTTATTATAGATAAGAGCACCATTGATTACTGTACAAAATTATCGCAATTTTTTGCTCAGTTCAGGGCAATTGGCGTTAATTACAATCAGATCGTAAAGATCCTGCACACAAATTTTGGAGATAAAAAAACAGTCTTTTATATAGGGAAACTTGAAAAGCTGACCATTGAATTAGCTAATATCTGCCGGGAAATCATAATACTCGGCAAAAAATTTGAAGCTGAACATCTTGCTAAAAAACAACATTTATGATCGCCAAAATAGGACGTGGCTCAAAAATATATGGAGCGCTGTTGTATAATCATAGCAAGGTATTGCAGGATAATGGCCAGATTTTGTACATGAGCAATATGCTCGAAACACCTGATGGAAACTATACGACCGGACAATTATTCGCATCATTCATCCCCAATCTGGCTGTGAATAAAAAGACGGAAAAAACTGCAATCCATATTTCGCTCAATCCAGATCCGGATGATATTGTTTCGGATGAAGACTTCATCAACATTGCGAATGAATATATGACTAAAATGGGGTATGGCAATCAACCCTATGTGGTTTTTAAGCACAATGATATCGATAGAACACACATCCATATCGTATCAACAACAGTCGATGAAAATGGAATAAAAATATCCGATGTTTTTGAAAAGAAAAGATCAATGGAAATCTGTCGATATATTGAAAAAAAATACCAATTAACTCCGGCAGATCAAAAGATAAGTGCTGAAATCCGTTTTACCTTCACACCTGTCGATTACAACAAAGGAAATATTAAAAGCCAGATCGCTGCAGTGGTACGCTACTTACCTGAGTATTATAGCTTTCAGAACCTCGGAAGTTACAATGCATTGTTGTCCCTTTTCAACATTAATGCTGAGCACATAAAAAAAGATTTTAAAGGTGCGATAAAAGAAGGATTAGTTTATAGCGCTCTGGATGATGATGGTTCTAAAATAGGGAATCCTTTTAAAGCATCCCTGTTCGGTAAACAGGCGGGACTTATCGCCCTTCGATCACACTTTGAAAAAAGTAAGGCAGTAAATACCGAAATTAAAGCGAAAACCAGCGAAATTATTTCATCGGCTTTGACAATAACCACCAACGAAAAGGATTTTACATCTTATTTAATAGAACACCTAATCAATACAATAATCAGAAGAAATGAGCAGGGTAGATTGTACGGAATTACCTTTATAGATCACAATACAGGGCATGTATTCAACGGTTCTCATTTAGGCAAACAATTTTCTGCAAATATATTTCATGAACTCTTTTCAGGTCAAAACATAAATGAGAATTTGAAAACCGATCTTTTAGCTTTCCCAAAAGCTCCATTGAGTAATACAAAATCTTTAAAGGAAGATTTGCATCCGCTATTTGATTTTATGCTTAGTAACGGAAATATGATAAGTGACTGGGGTCTTTTGGATTTACTTCTGCTCGAAGGAATGGGTGAAGATCCCGAGGAACAGCTATTTGAATTCAATATGAAAAAAAAGAAAAAAAGAAGAAAAAAACTGGAATAAATCT
>Ga0105243_10000100_pt1 | contig 99372 bp, 85 predicted proteins | sample KBSM34metaG_FD_81525 | JGI IMG/M metagenome (GOLD analysis project Ga0105243, IMG submission 81525) | Miscanthus rhizosphere microbial communities from Kellogg Biological Station, Michigan, USA - KBS M3-4 metaG | ecosystem: Host-associated > Plants > Roots > Rhizosphere > Soil | place... | reverse complement strand
GTATTGCTTGACGACCAGGCCGATCTGCAACTGAGCGACATCCGCTCCTCACGCTATATCAACCAATTCAGTCCCATCGAACTCGACCGACTCACCGCCGCTCCCCCCGACGGTGCACTGTGGTTGCGTTTTCGCCTGCAACCGGGCAAACACGAACAGATCCTGCGAATTTTCGCACCGGACCTGGCACGCCTGGACCTGTATACCTTCGATGGCGATACGCTGATCGACCAGGTTCGCAGCGGCAATGACCTGCCCAAGACCGAACGACCGCTCCCCAGCAGCGACTTCATGCTGCCACTGACACAGAGCCCCAAGCCGCTGGATATCTACCTGAGGCTGGTGTCCAAACACGAACTGCGGCCACACATTACCCTCGAGTCGGCAGTGATGAGCGCTGCTGATCGCGGCCAGAACCTGCTCTACGGGTTGCTGTTCGGCTGCCTGTCGATGCTGATCCTGCACAACCTCACCCGCTTCGCCTACACCCGCTCGCGCAGCAGCCTGTGGCTGGCTTCCTGCGAGTTCCTGCTGCTGGTCAGCGCCCTGTTCCTGCTGAACGTGATCGGCCCATGGCTGCCCGATTGGCAAGGTGCACAGACCGCCGGTGCCTACCTGGCGCTACTGCTCACCGCGCCCTGCGGCCTGATGTTCACCTACAGTTTCTTCTCGCCCCTGGGCCCGCACCCACTGAACAAGCTGCTGTTGGGCGACATTCTGGTGATCTGCCTGGGCGGGCTGTTGCTGCTGTTCGTCGACACCCTGCCACTGAACGTGATGACCTATGGCCTGGTCGGGCTGGCCAGCCTGAGCATACTGCTGGTCTCCACCTATCACTGGCAGAAGGGCTATCGCCCGGCCAGGCTGTTCGTCGTCGCCATGGTCATCTTCAACATCGGCACCCTGGTCATCCTGCCCGCCCTGCTGGGCCTGACCCTGGTTGCCCCGGAAGGCCTGATCGTCGCTCTGCTGATCTTCATTTCGGTCAGCGGGCTGCTGATGAGCATCGCCCTCGGCGAGCGGCGTCGCAGCATCACCGAAGACCAGTTCAGCCTCAGCCGTGACCTGGCGGCGAGCAATGCCGAAATCGCCGCCAAGGCCGAGTTCCTGGCGAAAATCAGCCATGAGATCCGTACCCCGATGAACGGCGTGCTGGGCATGACCGAACTGTTGCTGGGCACCCCGTTGTCGGTCAAGCAGCGCGACTACGTGCAGACCATTCACAGTGCCGGCAATGAACTGCTGACCCTGATCAACGAGATTCTCGACATCTCCAAGCTGGAGTCCGGGCAGATCGAGCTGGACGACGTACAGTTCGACCTCAATGCCCTGATCGAAGACTGCCTGAGTATCTTCCGCGCCAAGGCCGAGCAGCAGAACGTCGAGCTGATCAGCTTCATCCAGCCACAGGTCCCGCGGGTGATCAGCGGCGACCCGACCCGCCTGCGCCAGACACTGCTGAGCCTGCTGGAAAACGCGATGAAGAAGACCGACGAGGGTGAAATCCTCATCGTCGTCGCCCTCGACGAGCGCAACGGTCAGCCGCGCCTGCGCATTGCGGTGCAGGACAGTGGCGTGCCGATGGATGACGAGGAACGCGACGCCCTGCTGCATACCGAGCTGCAGAGCAAGAACTTCCTCGCGGCCAGCCGCCTGGGGGGCCACCTGGGCCTGGTGATCGCCCGCCAACTGGTGCTGTTGATGCGTGGCGAGTTCGGCATCAAGAGCGGCGCCAACCAGGGCAGCACCCTGTGGCTGACGCTGCCACTGGACCCTCTGCACCTCGAACACCCGACCTCCGACCTCGATGGCCCGCTCAAGGGTGCGCGGGTGCTGGTGGTCGACGACAACGACACCTGCCGCAAGGTCCTGGTCCAGCAATGCAGCGCCTGGGGCCTGAACGTCAGTGCCGTGCCGTCCGGTAAGGAAGCCCTGGCGCTGCTGCGCACCAAGGCCCACCTGCGCGACTACTTCGACGTGGTCCTGCTGGACCAGAACATGCCTGGCATGACCGGCATGCAACTGGCGGCGAAGATCAAGGAAGACCCGAGCCTCAACCATGACATCCTGCTGATCATGCTCACCGGCATCAGTAACGCGCCGAGCAAGATCATCGCGCGTAATGCCGGCGTCAAGCGCATCCTCGCCAAACCGGTGGCAGGCTACACGCTCAAAACCACCCTGGCGGACGAACTGAGCCAGCGTGGCAAGAGCCAGGCGATAGCAACACCACTGAGTGTACCGACCGTGCCCTCGGTCAAGGTACCCAGCGATTTCCGCATCCTCGTGGCCGAGGACAACAGCATTTCCACCAAGGTGATTCGCGGCATGCTCGGCAAGCTCAACCTGCAGCCCGACACCGCCAGCAACGGCGAGGAAGCCCTGCGGGCGATGAAAGCCCAGCGTTACGACCTGGTGCTGATGGATTGCGAGATGCCGATACTCGACGGGTTCTCCGCCACCCAGCAACTGCGCGCCTGGGAAGTCGGCAACCAACGGGTACGCACACCGGTGGTGGCCTTGACGGCGCACATTCTCAGCGAACACAAGGAGCGGGCACGCCAGGCCGGCATGGACGGCCACATGGCCAAGCCGGTGGAGCTTTCGCAACTGCGTGAGCTGGTCGAGCATTGGGTCGCCCAGCGCGACCTCCAGCAGGTTCAGGAACAGACCACCTCCTGAGCCGACAGACGGCGCGGCGCCTGATAGACTGCCCAAGCCCTCACCTGTTCGAGCTCAAACCATGCTCCACGTGTTGTTCAGTGTTTACCTGAAGATGCTGGTGCTCTACAGCCCGTTCTTCGTCCTGTCCTGCTTCATCAGCCTGACCCGTGGCTACTCCAGCAAGGAGCGCCGCCGCCTGGCCTGGAAAGTCGCCCTCGCCACCCTGGTTTCCAGCGTGATGCTGTACCTCTTCGGGCGCGTGATCTTCAGTGTATTCGGTATCACCGTCGACGCTTTTCGCATCGGTGCGGGGAGCGTGCTGTTCATCTCGGCGCTGGGCATGGCCCAGGGCAAATCGGCGGTGCAGACCGACAATGTGCAGCAGGACGTGACCATCGTGCCACTGACCATCCCGCTGCCGGTCGGCCCCGGCACCATCGGTGCGCTACTGGTGATGGGTGTGAGCCAGCCGCATTGGGACGACAAACTCGCCGCCATCGTCAGTATCGCCCTGGCGAGTTTTACCGTTGGTGTGGTGCTGTACCTGTCGAACCGTATCGAACGGATCCTCGGCGACCAGGGCTTGCAGATCGTCAGTCGCCTGATGGGATTGTTCGTCTGCGCCCTGGCGGCGCAGATCATCTTCACCGGGGTCAGGGGCTACCTGGTCCCTTAGGGCCCCGGCCACCCTCCCATCAAGCGACAGGCAACGGAATGCAGACTCTTCAACGACCCACTGGCACGGGCCCCGCCGCCGCGCGCGCCCTGTGCCTTGCGCAGATCGGGCGCGGCCTGGCCTGCCTGCTGGCCGGGCTCCTGCTCATGCCCCTCCCGGCACTGGCTGGCGAATCGCCCCAGACCAAGCTCGAGGCCTGGCTGAACAAGACCAGTGAATCCATTGAGCGCTTTGGCGACTTCAAGGTGTACCACCGTCGGGACGGCAGCAGCCCCCGGGAAATCACCTACAAGGGCCAGCTCTATCGGCCGCTGAACGCCTGGCAGATCACCGATGTAAAACCCACCGGGGCGACCCGGGGCGGGCAACCGGTACTGCTGGCCACCACCATCGAATGGATGGGCGTCGGCACGGTGCTGATCGCCGTGCAGAACGACACGCCCCTGGCCCGCATCCTCAGCCCGGTCAAGAGCAAGAGCGAACCCGACTGGGGCCAGCCGCAACCCGGACGCAGCGACCTGCTGCTGTTTCCCGAGGGCGCGCGGGCCCTGGTGCCCTCCACCGGGCAAGTGCTGTGGTTCGACGAGCGGCTGCCCGGCTGGGGGTTCTCCCACTACGCCATGCTGGTGTCGGTGTCGCCGGACAACAGCAGTGCTGCGTTCCTCGGCAAGGAAGGGCTGCTGCTCAGTTCGGCGGAGCAGGGCGTGTATGCCCAGTTGCCGATCAGCAAGGAGCTGAACCTGAGCCAGCTCTGGCCCCTGTTCAACCAAGCCGGCGACCGCGCGCGAAAGGCCCTGGACGAAGGCCGGCGCATTGACCAGAGCCGCCTGCATCACGCCTTGCAGGTGGACTGGGTCGGCCGCCAGTTCAGCTGGCAGCAGGTGCAGGGAAGCTGGCAGCTCAAGGGGCTGGGCCTGAACTCCAGCCCGCTGAAGAAGGAGCATTGAGTGATGACCGTTCTACGTCCATGGCCCGCCCGACAGCTGCTGCAACTGACTACGGCCATGGTGCTGGCCGGTTGCGCCAGCCATGGCAGCGAGCAACCCAGCGATATACGCACCGAGCACGCCAAGGCCTCAGACGCGGTGCTGGAGCTTGAAGTCAGCTTCGCCAAAGCGCCGGACTACAAGCCTGAAACCCGCGGCCCCTATGCATCCAGCCAGTACGTGAAGATCGAGGGCGCACCGGCCCTGGAGATACCCTTCTACCAAAAGGGTATCGGCTTCGAACTGGGCGTGGTGGGTGACCCGCGGGCGCTGCTGGCCCTGCCCTACCCTTCACCCAAGGCCGACTCATCGAGCAAGAACCTGCGGGTCATCGGCCAACGCCTGGACAGCACCCGCTACCGTTTTGTAGTGCTGCCGCTGTCGGGCTGGAACAGCCTCGACAGCTTCGAGGTGGCCTTCGCCCACAACGGCCGGCGCGAGGCCATGACCTTCACCTACAGCACGCAAGTGGCCTGCAACAGCAGCTTTGCGGTGACCACGCCGACCTACGGTTTCGCTATGTCGGTGGAGGCGCGCTTTCCCAAGGGCGTCCAGGGTTGCCTCAAGGCCTGTGATGCACGCCCCGAGTACGCCGGGCAATGCGCCTACAACTCCGGTTTTCGCCAGGTCTCGAACCTGTAGAAACCCCCTTCCAGCAGGAGCAGGAACCACCCAATGCCCTACAGCGCCGATGCCGCTTTCATTCAGGAACAATGGCTGGGCGGGTGTTTCCCCCGGGAAAACACCCTGGTCCTCGGCAGCGGATTCTACTGCCTGTTCGACCTGCCCTATGAACATCCCCGGCTGATCAACAACGTCTGGATGCCGGCCCTGGACTATCCCCAACAGGATGAGCCTGACTTCGTCACCACCCTGGGCTTGTGCACCGACGGTCCACAGTCGTTCTATGCCCGGGGTGGGGAGACGGCAGGCTACGGCGGCGATGGCTTCCTGGCCTTGCAGGAAAAAGGCTCGGATGCACTGATCTGGCTGATTGCCCTGCGCGACACCAACCCCTTCAACCGAGTAGAGATCCAGGACCAGTACCTCCATGGCGAATCGACCTCCGGGGTCAGGGTACGAATACCCATTCAGCGCCCTGACCAATTGACCCTGACCTGGCCCTGAACCGCCCCCTCGAAAAGCCGAGCCCCCATGGAAAAACTCACCGCCAACGCAGCCATCGACCTTCTGAGCCGCCACAGGTTGCCCGGCCTCGACGCCGCCGCGCGCTTCTCCCACCTCCTGAACTGGTGGGGAATAGACAGAGACAACCTTGAATTCGCGGCACTTGCACCCAGCCTGCAACAACAGATCCTGACCCAACCGGAGCCCCCGCAAGAGGTGCAAGACCCACGCTACGACGCGCTGCTGCTGATCGCCCTGCGCGCCGAATATCGCGGCGTGACCCACCTGTACCTGAGGCGCTGCCTGCGTGAAGCCGGGCTGGGTGACTACACCGTCAGCGCGAACATCGAGTGCCTGGAGGCCTGCCCCTGCTGCGGCTACCTGACCCTGGGCGCACGAGGCGAATACGAGATCTGCGACCTGTGCCACTGGGAAGACGACGGCAGCGAAGCGCTGGATGTGCCGAGCGGGCCGAACCATAAAACCCTGGGCCAGGCCCGGAAACAATTCACCCGCGACATGAACCATCTGCCGCTGGACAAATGGCCACGCGCCACCGAGTACCCGGCATGATTCCAGCGCCACTGATTGCCCTGATCGAAGCCCAGCCCCGCTACCGCCCGCTTCCTGAAAGCGCCGAGGTCACCCTGGCGCTGGAAGCCCTGGGCATTGCCCCGGACAGCGAGTTCGCACAGATCTACCTGGCCTGCCACCCCGCCGATTTCAGCAGCCGCGTCAGCGACGAAGTGCTCCTCGACATTGCCGGGCCCGGCGAGGAAGTTCGCATGGGCACCGAGTTCATCCATGAGGTGTGGGAGCTGCCAGAGAACTTTGTGGCCTTCACCTCATTACAAGGCGAAGGCGGCTACTTGCTGGACAAGGACAGCGGCGGCGTCTGGGATTTCGACCTGGGCGACTGGGAAGCTTTCGTCGCCGGCCGCATCCCCGCCAGATGGGCCGGCTTCTTCGAATTCATCACCTGGCTGCTGACCGCCAAGGATGAGGATGAGGACCCTGCGCGCTAGAAGCCGCTGCCGACGATGGCGATCTTACGAGCGCCTTCGCCGGCAAGCCGGCTCCTACAAGGGTTTATTGCCGTACCAGCGCGGGGTGTACACCCAGTCGCCGCCCCCGGCCCGGGGGAAGACGCAGGTGGTGGAGGAACCCACCAGCACCATGGTGCGCATGTCCACCTGCTCCGGGGTCAGCTCGCCCAGGGTGATGACCCGCAGGGTCTGGCCCGGGCGGCCAATGTCGCGCCCCAATACCACAGGGGTTTGCGGCGTACGGTGCTGGCGCACGATCTCCAGGGCCCGGCCCAGTTGCCAGGGCCGCGAGCGGGAAATCGGGTTGTAGAAGGCCAGGGCCAGATCCGCCTGGGAGGCGAGGTCCAGGCGCTTCTCGATGATGTCCCAGGGCTTGAGGTTGTCCGACAGCGACAGCACGCAGAAATCATGGCCCAGGGGGGCACCGGCCTGGGCTGCGGTGGCCAGGGAGGCGGAGACGCCCGGGAGGATCTCCAGATCGACGCTGTGCCAGGCCGGGTCGCTGGATTCGTGCAGGGCTTCGAGCACCGCCGCGGCCATGGCGAACACTCCCGGGTCGCCGGACGACACCACCACCACCGAACGGCCCTGGGCCGCCAGCTCGAAGGCGTGACGGGCGCGCTGCATCTCTTCGCGGTTATCGGTGCAGTGCATCACCTGGTCGGCGCGAAACGGACCGGCCATGCGCACGTAGGTTTCATAACCGAGAATGTCGTTGGCCCGGGCCAGTTCGGCTTTCACTGCCGGCACCATCAGCTCGGCGGCGCCAGGGCCGAGGCCGATCACGGCAAGGCGCCCACGGGGGCGGCCAATCTGCTCCGGGTCCAGGGGCTGGCTGGCCACAGCAATGGCGATGTCCTCGCCCACCTTCAGCGGCGGCAGCAATTGCGGCACGGCCTGTTGCGCCAGTTCGGCGACACTGTCGGCGGCCGGCAGGAAGCGCAGCGGTACGCCCAGTTGCGCTGCTGCCTGGTGCAGGGCACGGTCGGCCATGTCGCGGTCGGCGGCCAGCAGGCACGCCACTGACTGCACGGCGATGCGCGCCTGATGCAGGGCCTGGCGGATGTGCGTGGCCAGGTCGATATCAGCGTCGCCGGCCAGCCGCTGCCCACGGCAGGCAACCAGCACGCTGCGGGGGTAGATCAGCAGCTCATTGGCCACGGGCTCGCGCTCGGCTGAACCGACCCGGATGGTCAGGCGGGCCTGGTCGTCCTCGGGCAGCTTCGCTGCGGCCAGCCAGGGTGCTGCGCCTTCGATGCGCACGCTTTCGCCACCCAGCAGGTCGGAGACGAACCGCTTGCCCAGCTCCAGGTCGCCCAGCGCATAACCGCTGGGCGGGTTGAGCAGGCAAGTGCCGAAGCGCAATTCACCACTGGTGGTAATGGCCGCCACCACGCCAAGGCCGGCGGCGATTTCCCGGGCCATGAGATTGACCCCGCCCAGGCCACCCAGCAGCGGCACCACGGCGCTGCCGTCTTCGGCCACCGCCAGCACCGGCGGCTCGGCGCCCTTTTCCAGCAGCAGCGGCGCCAGGGTGCGGATCACGATGCCCGCTGCGCACAGCGCGATGATGGGCGTGTCCTGCTGATAGAGCTGGCGCAGGGTCGCGCCGAATTCGTGGTAGACCCGGTCGGCGCCTTCGACCCGTTCCGCCAGACCGTGGATCAACGAGTCGGGATACAGCCGCTGGATCTGCCGTGCGGTGTCGAGGCTGCCTTGGCCAAGGATGACGATGGCCGGAGTTGAACGGGCCATCAGCCTTGCCACCTTTCGCCGGGAACGATGATCAGCGAGAAGTACGGCGAGGACATCGGCTCCACGTCATCCAGCGGCACGATCTTCTGGTTGGCCATGGTGGCGCGCTCGACGTACAGCGCACGCCGCGCCAGCCCCAGTTCTTCCAGGACCTGGCGCACCTTGGGGAAGTTGCGCCCCAGCTTCATCACCACCGCCGCATCGGCGTCCGCCAGGCGACGCTTGAGTTCCTCATGGGGCAGCACCCCGGAAAGCACCGACAGGCTCTGGTTGCGATACACCAACGGCGCGCCCAGCACCGAAGCGCCGCCCAGCATCGAGCACACCCCCGGCACCACTTCGGCCTGGTAACGCTCGGCCAGCCGGTCGTGCAGGTACATGTAGGAGCCGTAGAAGAACGGGTCGCCTTCGCAGATCACCGCCACGTCGCGGCCGGCGTCCAGGTGCTGCGCCAGCTCCTGGCTGGCGCTGTCGTAGAAGTCGCTGATCACTTGTTCGTAGGACAGCGGCGCCGGCAGCACCTCGGTGGTGACCGGGTACACCAGGGGCAGCAGGGTCTGGGCCTGTTGCAGATGCCCTTCGATGATGCCGAAGGCATTGCCCTTCTTGCCCTTGGCCACGAAGTAGGCCACCACCGGTGATTCGCGCAGCAGGCGCAGGGCCTTCAGGGTAATCAGTTCCGGGTCACCGGGGCCCACGCCAAGGCCGATCAAACGTCCGGGCTGCTGCATCATTCGACCTCCGTGGCCAGGGCATTGACCGCAGCCGCCGCCATGGCGCTGCCGCCCAGGCGGCCCTGCATGATCACGAAGGGCACCCCGCGGCTGTCGGCGGCGAGCATCGCCTTGGATTCGGCGGCACCGACGAAGCCCACCGGGAAGCCGAGGATCAGCGCCGGTTTCGGCGCGCCCGCATCGAGCATTTCCAGCAGGTAGAACAAGGCCGTGGGCGCGTTGCCGATCACCACCACGCTGCCTTCCAGGTGCGGGCGCCACAGCTCCAGGGCCGCAGCGGAACGGGTGTTGCCCAGCTCCCGGGCCAGCGCTGGCACGCTGTCGTCGCGCAGGGTGCAGATCACCTGGTTGTTGGCCGGCAAGCGGGCCCGGGTAATACCCTCGGAAACCATGCGCGCATCGCAGAGAATCGGTGCACCGGCCGCCAGGGCATCGCGCCCGGCCTTGCCGGCGCCCTCGGAAAACTGCAGGCCATCGACGGCCTCGACCATGCCGCAGGCATGGATCACCCGCACGGCGAGTTTCTCCAGGTCGGCGGGAATGCGCTCCAGCCGGGCTTCTTCGCGAATGATCGCGAAGGAGTTGCGATAGATCTCCTGACCGTCGCGGATGTAATCAAGCATCAAGGTTGCTCCGTGGGCGGGCATCGAGCAATGCCTCTGCCGCTTCAATAGAAAGGTTGCGTGCGTGCAGCGTGCCGAAACCCGGCTGCGTTGCATCGCGCAAATACAAGTCATAGCGCCCTGGGGCCACCGCCAGCAGGGTGGCCGGCGCCACATGAGCGGCGGCGCAGGAACGCGGGCAGGCGGACAGGTGCACATCCAGTTGGCGGCCATGGCGCTGGAGCAGTCCTGCCAGTTGCAGGGCGTCGCTTTTGGTATCGGCCAGGGCCTTGCCGCAACCACTGGAACCGGTGCAGGCAATCAAGTGAGCCAAGGCCTGTTGCGGGCTGCACAGCAGGCCCAGTTGTTCCAGGGCTGCAGTGGCCGCCGGCGCATCCGCCGCGGCGATCGAGGGCAGCAGCAGGCTCTGCCAGGGGGTCAGGCGCAGGCTGGCGTCGCCGTACTGTCGGGCCAATTGCGCCGCGCCCTTGAGCATGGCCGGATCGAGCCGCCCCAGGGGCGTGCCCGCGCCAACATAGACCTGCCCGGGCGCAGCCTGTGGATAAGTACCGATGTGCAGCCCGGCGTCACTGGCCTGGCGCCGCCAGCCACCGATATTCAACAGCGGCCGGCTCAGGCGGGGCTCCAGTTGAGCGAGGAAATCCTCCCGCGACATGTCCATCAGCAGGTGACGCATGCGCGTCTGTTCCGGCCGCGCCAGGTCGAGAAACAGCTCCAGCACGGCCACCAGCAGCTCGTGGCCCTGGTCCTGCGCCACCGCCGCCAGGGGTTCATCCACCGGGCAGCCAGCCAGGCCGAACGCCAGCAGCCCCTGGCCGTCGCGTTCAAGGGCCGACAGCCACAGGTCATGGTGATGTTCGAGCATGGCCAGGGCTTCGCCACCGTCGAGCTGTACGGCGAACTTGGCCGACAGTTGGTGAAAGCGCGGATGGCCCTGCAAGGTGTCGAGAATCTGTGCGGCCAGGGGCCGGGTATCCATCAAGCACTGCCGATCGATCCCGGCGCAGGGGCTGAGCATCAGGTTGCGCACATCGTCACCGGCGGCAGTAGTCGGCCCAAGCCCGGCAGCCAGCAGTGCGGCGATCAGTGCCTGATGCTCCGGGCCGATGCCGCGAATCTGCAGGTTGGCGCGGTTGGTGGCCTCGATCACGCCACCGGCGTAAGCCTGCGCCGCCTCGGCCACTGCCACGGCCTGCTCCGCGCTGATGACGCCGCCAGCCAGCTTGATCCGGCAGATGCCACCGTCCAGCGCCGGGACGATGCGCAGCAACCCCGGGCAGGCCGAGGGGCGGATGGCAGTGGACATCGAGCGTTCGTTCAAGGGGGTGACCGGCCGTGTGGGAAAAGCGCTTCGTCAGCGAAGGCGCGGTATTATGCCTGCTTTGTCCGAAGGCATGAAAAGCCTGCCTGTCGGAACAACAGGTTTTGCGTTCGAGGAATAGAGATGTCGCCCTGGCTGACAGTAGTGGGAATCGGTGAAGACGGCTTCAAGGGCCTTGGCAGAAATGCCCGGCATGCCCTGCTGGGCGCATCAAAGATCGTCGGCGCCCAACGCCAGCTGGACCTGCTGCCACCCTGCATCCGTGGCCAGCGCCAGCTGTGGCCCAGCCCGTTTTCCCTGGAGCCGGTGCTGAGCCAGCGTGGTGCTGCAGTCTGCGTCCTGGCCAGCGGTGACCCCATGCTGTTCGGCGTTGGCGCCAGCCTGGCGCGGCAGCTGCCCGCAGAGGAAATCCAGGTACTGTCCTTTCCTTCGTCCTATTCCCTGGCGGCTGCGCGCCTGGGCTGGCCTTTGCAGGAGGTGATCACGCTCTCTGTGGTCGCGCGGCCGATCAGCGCACTCAGCGCCCAACTGTCCGGCGGGGTACGCCTGCTGGTGCTGAGCAATGACGGCCACAGCCCGGCCGCCATCGCCGGCCTGCTGCGCGAGCGCGGTTTCGGCCCGAGCCGGATCAGCGTGCTGGAACACCTGGGCGGCCCCCTGGAGCGGCGCATCGACGGCACCGCCAATGACTGGGCCGACCCGGCAATCGCCGACCTCAACCTGCTGGCCATCGAATGCCTCGCCGAAGCCAGCACCCCGCGCCTGTCGCGGCTCGCCGGCCTGCCGGACTCGGCCTTTCGCCACGACGGCCAGTTGACCAAGCGCGACGTGCGGGCCATGACCCTGGCGCGCCTGGCACCGGTGCCCGGCGAGCTGCTCTGGGACGTGGGTGCCGGCAGCGGCTCCATCGGCATCGAGTGGATGCGTACCCACCCCAGCTGCCGCGCCCTGGCCATCGAGGCCGACGACGGCCGCCAGCAATTGATCGAACACAACCGCGAGGTACTCGGCGTGCCCGGGCTGCAACTGATACGCGGCCGCGCGCCCCAGGCACTGGCCGGGCTGGAACGCCCGGATGCGATCTTCATCGGTGGCGGCGTGACCCGCGTAGGCGTGCTGCAGGCCTGCTGGGAACAACTCAAGCCCGGCGGGCGCCTGGTGGCCAATGCCGTGACCCTGCAAAGCGAAATGACCCTGATGGACTGGCGAGAACGCCACGGCGGCGAGCTGACCCGCATTCACATCGCCCAGGCCCAGCCACTGGGAGAGTTCGACACCTGGCGCCAGGCCCTGCCGATCACCCTGCTGGACCTGCACAAGCCCCGGGACCTGCCATGAACCTTGCAGGTGCGGGCTTGCTCGCGAATACGTCCGCCCAAGAGACCGAAGTACGCCCTTGGCGAGCAAGCTCGCCCCTTCGAGGGCTGGGACATGCGTGAAGAAACAGCGGAACAGCCCGCGCCCCTGCGCAGCGGCCTGACCACCGGCAGTTGCGCCACCGCCACCAGCCTGGCCGCCGCGCGCCTGCTGCTCGAGGGCAGCAATGCCGACGCGGTGCAGATCATCCTGCCCAAGGGCAAGCAGGTGCAGATGCGCCTGGAATTCTGCCGCCACACCGCCGACGGCGCCGAAGCCGGCACTATCAAGGACGCCGGCGACGATCCGGACGTGACCCACGGCGCCCTGCTGTACTCCCGGGTGCGCCTGACCCCTGAACCGGGCATTCGCTTCGTCGCCGGTCAGGGCGTCGGCACCGTGACCCGCCCCGGCCTGGTGCTGGCGGTGGGCGAGCCGGCGATCAATCCCGTACCGCGCCGGATGATCGGCGAGCACCTGCAACGGCTCGCCGAAGAACGGGCCTACCCCGGCGGTTTCGAGGTCACGGTGAACGTCGAGGGCGGAGCGGAACTGGCCCTGAAAACCATGAACCCGCGCCTGGGGATTCTTGGCGGGCTGTCGATCCTGGGCACTAGCGGCATCGTCCGGCCCTTCTCCTGCGCGGCCTACATCGCTTCGATCCATCAAGGCATCGACGTGGCCAAAACCAATGGCTACCTGCACATCGCCGCCTGCACCGGCAACGCCAGCGAAGACACCATGCGCCGGGTCTACGAGCTGCCGGAAATCGCCCTGATCGAAATGGGCGACTTCGTCGGCGCGGTGCTCAAGCACTTGCGCAAAGTACCGGTGGATAAACTCAGCCTGTGCGGCGGCTTCGGCAAGATCAGCAAGCTGGCCGCCGGGCACATGGACTTGCACAGCCGCCACTCCAGTATCGACCTGCCGCAACTGGCGCAATGGGCCGCCGATGCGGGGGCCGACCCAGCCCTGCAACAGGCGATCCGCCAAGCCAATACCAGCCAGCAGGCATTGGCCATGGCCAGCGCCGCCGGAGTCGCGCTGGGCGATGCGGTATGCCGGCACGCCCTGGATTTCGCCCGCAGCGTGGTGCCGCCCCAGGTCCAGGTAGAGGTCTTTGCCATCGACCGCCAGGGCGGCATCGTCGGCCACGCCGGAGGTTTCCAATGACCCGTATCCTGCTGCTGGGCGGGGTCACCGAGGCCCTGGCCATCGCCCGCACCCTGGGCCCGGAACATATCTACAGCCTGGCCGGGGTCGGCCGGGTGCCCGGTGACCTGCGGTGCCAGGTACGGGTCGGCGGCTACGGCGGCGCCGAGGGCCTGGCGCGCTTTATCCGCGAGCAGCGGATCGGCCTGCTGCTGGATGCCACCCACCCCTACGCAGCACAGATCAGCGCCAATGCCGTGGCCGCCGCGAAGAGCGCTGGCGTGCCCTGCTGGGCCTTGCGGCGCCCGGCCTGGCAGCCTCAACCGGGTGACGACTGGCGCGAGATCGACGGCTGGGCGCAACTGGTGGAGGCCCTGCGCCCCTTCAAGCGGCCACTGTTCACCCTGGGCCGCGAGCCCCTGCAGCACCTGGATGAAATTCCCCCCGGGCAATTCTGGACCCTGCGCGCCCTGGAGGCCTGCCCGGGCAACGAGCACTGCGAAGTCATAGGTGCCCGCGGGCCGTTCCTGATCGAAGACGAGCGGCAGTTGTTCGCCCGCCGGCAGATCGACGTGCTGATCAGCAAGAACAGTGGCAGCAGCGCCACCGAACCCAAGCTGGAAGTGGCCCGCGAGCGCGGGCTGCCGGTGCTGGTACTCAAGCGTCCGGACCTGCCCGAAACGGATCGCAATTTCAGCAGCACGGCCCAGTTGCTGCTGGCCCTGGGCTTGCCGGATAAAGCCTGACAGACAAAACCATCGCGCCCCACAGCAACATGGGAAACCCCTGGCAGCGCGCGCCAACTCCTTGCTTTAGCCTTCCTTGAACAGCCTCAGTGACGCCGGCGCCGGGCAGGACCGCCTGTCGCTTCACTGGGTTTTTCGCGGGCAAATGGGTTGCCGCGACGTATCCCAAGGAATACATTTTCCATGTTCGTTTTCGAGCAGACTCCTGAGTTCAGCCGCTGGCTGCTGAACCTGAAGGACCCGCAAGGGAAAACCCGTGTACTGGCCAGGATCCGCGCCGCACAGCTGGGCCGTTTTGGCGACTGCGAACCTGTGGGCGAAGGCGTCCACGAGATGCGCATCCACCGCGGTCCGGGTTACCGGGTGTACTTCTCGCGCCGCGGCAAAGTGATCTACCTGCTGTTGATCGGCGGCGACAAGGCCACCCAGAAACGCGATATCCAACGGGCCAGGCAACTGGCCTGCGACCTCAAGAGCGAGGGCTGAAACATGCGCACCCCAGTGACCCGCTTCGACGCGGCGGAGTACCTCAAGACCCCTGAAGACATGGTCGCCTACCTCGACGCCTGCTTCGAGGAAGACACCGGCGACGGCGTGCTGATCCGCGCCGCACTCAACGACATCGCCCGTGCCCGCGGCATGACCCAGGTCGCCCGTGACACCGGCCTGGGCCGCGAAAGCCTGTACAAGGCCCTCGGCAGCCAGGGCAACCCGGAGTTCGCGACTATCATCAAGGTGATGAAGGCCCTGGGGTTGAAGATCAACGTCAGCAACGCCTGAACCGCTCCTGCGACACCACACCGCACACGGTGTTTTTTTACTTATCCACAGCGATCAGGCTAAATACCCGCCTGATCGCTCAACCGACGGATCGCCCACCATGTCCCGACAACGGCTCGCATTTGCCTGGATCGCCTGCTTCGCAGTGCTGTTCAACATGCTTGCCATGCCGCTTTCCGGGGCCATGCAGCGCAGCGATTCGGGGCTGGACGAGCAACTGCTGTGGGGCAGCTTCTGCTCCTCCACCGGCACCAAGCTGGTGGCCATTTCCCTGGGCAAGCTCGATCAGCAAGCGCCGCAGAACGACGACCATTCCACCATGCAGCACTGCTGGTGCTGCTCCGGCTCGCCGCCGCTGGTGGCCTTGCCCGGGCACGTTCCCCAGCTGTCTTTCACCCGCTTCGCAGTCCAGCCGGGCGCACCGCAACCGCAGGTAGAACGGCTCACCCTGCGCCAGCAATGGCCCAGCCTGAACCCCGGTGCCCCGCCTCTGGCATGATTCCCTTTCGCAAGTGATCTGCGTCTTTGAATCGTTCTGGAGAACTCACATGTCCAAACCATCCCTGGTCAAGCAATCCCTGCTGCTGGCCGCACTGCTGCTGCCTGCCTGTTTCGCCACCGCCCACGACTACAAGGCCGGTGACCTGCAGATCGCCCATCCCTGGTCTCAGGAACTGCCGCCGAACGCGCCCACCGTGGCCGCGTACTTCGTGGTGCACAACCCGGGCAAGAACGCCGACACCCTGCTCAGCGTCGACTCGCCGATCGCCGGCAAGGCCGAGCTGCACGAGCACGTCAAGCAAGGCGACATGATGAAGATGCAACAAGTGGCCAAGGTGGCGGTGCCCGCCGGTGGCGAGGCGACCTTCGCCCCCATGGGCTACCACGTGATGTTGCTGGAGCTCAAGGACCGCAGCCTGCTCACCGACGGCAAGCGTTTCCCGCTGACCCTGCACTTTGAAAAAGCCGGTGACGTCACGGTCGAAGTAGCGGTGCAAAAGCAGGCGCCGGACGCCATGCAAGGGCATATGCACGCCCAGTAAGCACTGACCGGCCCTCACCGTGAACGCCCCGCACGCGCCTGGCCGCAGGCGGTCCGTGCCGCGCCGCGACTCGTCTGGAGTCCGCCGCGGCAGCTGGATCAGCCTGTTCGCCATGCTGATGATCTTTATCGGCCCGCTGATTTCCCAGTCGATGCCGATGGATCACGCGATGCCGATGAACATGTCCGTTTCCATGGACATGGGCGACGCTGCGCCCGGCTGCCACGGTGAAGGCCCGCACCACGCACAGAAGGGCAGATCCCAGGGCGAAGAGCATGTGCTCTGGGAAAAATGCGGCTATTGCAGCCTGCTGTTCAATTGCCCGGCGCTGCCTTCGGCGCTGTCGTTCGCCGCTCTGTTCACGCCGCCCACACCGTATTTCCTGATCCCCGCCACGCGCCTGGGCCACGCCCGGCAGACCGTGTTCCCCGGCGCCCTGACCCGCGCCCCACCGTTCCTCGCCTGAGTCTTCAGCTCATCTCACACGGCCGGCTGTCAGCGCGACAGACGCGTACCTGCGGCCGTGTCATTCAAGACCGAACGATGGAACATCTATGTTTTCTGCCGACTCTCGCCTGGGCGTTGCCCAGCCACTCAAGACCTTCGCCCTGAACCCTGCGCGCCAGCACTTCAACCGCGCCCTCGCGGTCCTCTGCGGCGCTCTGCTGACGCCCCTGGCGCTGGCCGACGATGCCGCAACGGACCACTCCCGGCACAGCACCGAACTGAGCCCGACGGTGATCACCGCCATCGCCCCCAGCTCGCCCCTGACCGTGGTCACCAACCCCAAGGACCCGCGCCAGCCGGTGCCGGCCAGTGACGGCGGCGACTACCTCAAGACCATTCCCGGCTTTGCGCTGGTACGCAACGGCGGCACCAACGGCGACCCGGTGCTGCGAGGCATGTTCGGCTCGCGGCTGAACATCCTCACCAACGGCGGCATGATGCTCGGCGCCTGCCCGGGCCGCATGGACGCGCCGACCTCTTATATCTCTCCGGAAACCTACGACCGGCTGACCGTGATCAAGGGCCCGCAGACCGTGCTCTGGGGCCCGGGCGCCTCGGCCGGCACGGTGCTTTTCGAGCGCGAACCGGAACATTTCGGCGAACTCGGCACCCGGGTCAATGCCAGCCTGCTGGCCGGCTCCAACGGGCGCTTCGACAAGACCCTGGATGCCGCTGCCGGTGGCCCCCTGGGTTATGTGCGGGTGATCGGCAACACCGCCCACGCCGACGACTACCGCGACGGCAACAATGACACCGTGGCCTCGCGCTATGACAAGTGGAACGGTGACGTGGCCCTGGGCTGGACCCCGGACGCCGACACCCTGCTGGAACTCACCGCCGGCAAGGGCGATGGCGAAGCCCGCTACGCCGGGCGCGGCATGGACGGCTCGCAATTCAAGCGCGAAAGCCTGGGCCTGCGTTTCGAGAAGTCCAACCTTGGCGAGGTGCTGGACAAGGTCGAGGCCCAGGTCTACTACAACTACGCCGACCACGTGATGGACAACTACAGCCTGCGCACCCCATCCGGCACCGGAATGATGGCCGGCCCCATGGCCTCCAACGTCGACCGTCGCACCCTCGGGGCGCGGATCAAGGCCACCTGGCGCTGGGCCGACCTGCAGTTGATCGGCGGCCTGGACGCCCAGACCAACGAACACCGCAACCGCGCCAGCAGCGGCGTCGACACCTACAAGGAGCTGCCTCGCACCAAGGACGCCGACTTCCACAACTACGGGGCCTTCGGCGAGCTGACCTGGTACGCCGCCGAGCGTGACCGCATGATCACCGGCGCGCGCCTGGACCGCGCCTCGGCCAAGGACTACCGACAAAGCATCGGCTCGGGAATGATGACCCGCTCCAACCCCACCGCCGGCGACACCCGGGCCGATACCCTGCCCAGCGGCTTCGTGCGCTACGAGCATGACCTGGCCGACAGCCCGACCACGCTCTACGTCGGCCTTGGCCACACCCAGCGCTTCCCCGACTACTGGGAGCTGTTCTCGCCGAAAATGGGCCCGGCCGGCTCGGTGAACGCCTTCGATTCGATCAAGCCGGAAAAGACCACCCAGCTCGACTTCGGCCTGCAATACCAGGGTGAAGACCTGGAAGCCTGGGCCTCGGGCTACATCGGCCAGGTGCGCGACTACATCCTCTTCGACTACAACTCGAAAATGATGGGCATGAGCACCTCTCGGGCCGAGAACATCGACGCCCGGATCATGGGCGGCGAACTGGGCGCGGCCTACAAGCTGACCTCCAACTGGAAAGCCGACGCGACCCTGGCCTACGCCTGGGGCAAGAACAGCAGCGACGGCAAGGCCCTGCCACAGATGCCGCCGCTGGACGCGCGCCTGGGCCTGACCTACAGCGAGGACGACTGGAGCGCCGGGGCCTTGTGGCGCGTGGTCGCCGCGCAGAACCGGGTGGACCTGAACAAGGGCAACGTGGTCGGCAAGGACTTCGGCAAGAGCGGCGGCTTCGGCGTGTTCTCCCTCAACGGCGCCTACCGGGTGACCAAGAACCTCAAGCTCAGCACCGGGGTCGACAACCTGTTCGGCAAGGCCTACGCCGAGCACCTGAACCTGGCGGGCAATGCCGGCTTCGGCTACCCGGCGACTGACCCGCAAGCCATCAAGGAACCGGGGCGCACGCTCTGGACCAAGGTTGACCTGAGTTTCTGATGCCCCTTCGCCGGCACGCCGTCTCCTTGTCGCAGGAGCCGGCTTGCCGGCGAACAGCCCCCATAAGAAAAGATCCACAGCCCTGCGGAGCCTTCCCCGATGAACCGACCCAAAGTGTCTTTCTACAACCTGGCCTGGCGCTGGCATTTCTACGCCGGGCTGTTCGTCGCCCCCTTCATGGTGATGCTGGCCCTGACCGGCATCGTCTACCTGTTCAAACCGCAGCTGGACCCGCTGATGTACCCCAGCCTGCTCAAGGTGCCTGCCGCCCACCACAGCCTCAGCGCCGATGAGCTGTTGCAACGGGTTCAGGCCGCCTACCCCCAGGGCCATATCAAGCAGTACCTGCCCCCAGTGGATGCCGAGCGCAGCGCGCAGTTCGTGGTGCAGCACAAAGGCCAGGAACTCAATGTATTCATCGACCCCTACCACGGCGACGTGCTCGGCGAGCAGGATGCCAAGGGCAACCTGCAGGCCATGGCCCGGGCCATTCATGGCGAGCTGATGATCGGCACCCCGGGTGACCGGCTGGTGGAACTGGCCGCGAGCTGGGGCATTGTCCTGGTGGTCTCGGGCCTGTACCTGTGGTGGCCGCGGGGCAAGTCTTCGGCCGGGGTACTCTGGCCACGCTGGAGTGCCCGCGGCCGCCTGTTCTGGCGTGACCTGCACGGTGTGCTGGGTTTCTGGGGCTCGGCCTTCCTGCTGCTGATGCTGCTCAGCGGCATGACCTGGACCGGCTTCTGGGGCAAGCAGTACGCCGACCTGTGGAACCGCTTTCCGGCGGCCATGTGGAACGACGTGCCGACCTCCGACCAGCAGGCCGGAGAGCTCAACAGCGCCAGCCGCCAGACCGTGCCCTGGGCCCTGGAAAACACCCCCATGCCGATGTCCGGCGACCACGCCGAGCACATGGCCCACAACGCCGGCAATACCGCTCCGGCCGTCCCCGCCATCAGCCTGCAGGCGGTGCAGGACATCGCCCGTCAGCGCCAGGTCGAAGCGGGCTACAGCATCACCCTGCCGAGCACGGCGACAGGGGTATTCACCATCGCCGTATTCGCCGACGACCCGCGCCACGACGCCACCCTGCACGTCGACCAGTACAGCGGCCAGGTGCTCGCCGATGTGCGCTGGAAGGACTACAGCAACGTGGCCCGGGCCACCGAGCTGGGAGTGATGCTGCACGAAGGCAAGATGTTCGGGCGCTTCAACCAGATCCTGGTGCTGGTGGTGTGCCTGATGATCCTGCTCGGCGCCGTGAGTGGTCTCATCATGTGGTGGCAACGACGGCCCCAGGGCCGGCTCGGCGTACCACCACTGCGCCACGACCTGCCACGCTGGAAGACCGCAATGCTGGTCATCGGCCTGCTGGCCCTGGCCTTCCCGCTGGTGGGGGCTTCGCTGGTCGTGGTCTGGCTGCTGGACCGCCTGCTGCTATCGCGCTGGAACCGTGATCCTGAATCAGCCTCATCTTCAACATGAATCAGCCGAGATGCGCGTTCCAGAGGGCTCTGTACACTCCGCGCGCTTCAGTCGCGCACAGTTATAATGTTACTTTATAACGCTTGGTGTAAGATCCCCGCCCGCAGCCTCATCCGCTGCGGGCAACCCTCTGGAAGAAGTGATTCACCGTCCCGATGAACAAGTACCTGCTGCCCAGCCTCTGCCTGATGGCCCTGACTTCCCCGGCCCAGGCCGACGGCTCCGCCCTGACCCTGCCCACCGGCACCATCTCCGCCGCCGCCAGCGAAGCCGACGACAGCATCAGCCTGGCCACCCCCACCAGCGCCGGTTCGCGCCTGGGCCTGAGCGCCCTGGAAACCCCGGCCAGCACCGACAGCCTGAGCGGCGATCGAATCCGCGCCCGGGGCGATCGGAGCATCCAGGACGCGGTATCGCGCAGCGCCGGCATCAGCCGCACCGGCACCCCGGGCGACGGCGGCACCTCGCTGTCGGCACGGGGCTTTACCGGGCAGAGCTCGGTGATGCAGTTGTATGACGGCAACCGCATGTACACCGGCATGGGCACCGTGACCTTCCCGGTGGACACCTGGGCGGTGGAGCGGGTCGACGTGCTGCGCGGCCCGGCCTCGGTGCTGTACGGCGAAGGCGCCACCGGAGCGGTGATCAACACCGTCCCGAAAAAGCCGTTCAGCGGCGAAATCGAAAACCACCTGCGACTGGGCTACGGCTCCTTCGATCGCCAGCAGCAGGCCCTGGACAGCGGCGGCTCCCTGAGCGACACCCTGAGCTACCGGCTCAACCTCAACCGCGAGCGCAGCAACGGCTGGATCGACCGGGGCGATTCCTCCGGTGACTTCGTCAGCGCTGCCCTGCGCTGGCAGGCCCGTGACGACCTGGCCTTCACCCTGGCCCACGACTACGGCGACCAGAACCCGATGAACTACTTCGGCACGCCACTGATCGACGGGCGTTTGCACAAGAGCCTGCGGGACAAGAACTACAACGTGCGCAATGACAAGCAGCACTACAACGACCAGTGGACCCGCCTGACCAGCCAATGGCAGATTTCCGACAACCTCAGCGCCAGCAACGAGCTGTACTACCTCAAGGCCCAGCGCCGCTGGCAGAACGCCGAGAACTACAACTTCAACAGCCTGGGCCGGCAACTGACCCGCAGCGGCAACTTCGGCATCGGTCACCAGCAGGAACAGGTCGGCGACCGCCAGACCTTCACCTTCAAGCACTCGCTGCTGGGCCTCGACAGCCAGACCCTGACCGGGGTCGACTACAACCGCATCCGCTTCCACATGAAGAGCAACTCGCCCTTCATCGACAGCTTCAGCAACGGTCAGCCGGTGGACCTGTACCATCCGGCCCCGGACGACTTCGCCAGCGACAGCCCCTACCGCGACCAGTTCAAGACCACCACCAAACAACTATCGGTGTTCGCCGAAAACCGCCTGCAGCTCAGCGAGCGCTGGTCCCTGGTGACCGGTGTACGCCGCGACTACGTGCATATTGATCGCGATGACTTGAAGGACGACAGCCGAAGCGACAAGACCCTGACCGGTAACAACTGGAAGGCCGGGCTGGTGTTTGCGGTGACCCCGGACACCTCCCTCTATGGCCAGTACTCCACCAGCACCGACGGTGTCGGCGGGCTGATTTCCCTGAGCAAGAGCCAGCAGCAATTCGACCTCTCCAGCGCCAGGCAGACCGAGATCGGCCTCAAGCAAATGTTCTGGGACCAGCGCGGCGAATGGACCCTGGCGGCCTATCACATCGTCAAGAAGAAGCTACTGACCGATGTCCCGGGCGACCCGGACCTGAAACAGCAGGTGGGCCAGCAATCCTCCAACGGCCTGGAAGCCAGCCTGGACCTGCAACTGCCCCGCGCTTGGCAACTGCAGGCCAACGCCGCCATCGTTCGCGCCCGGTACGACGACTTCCAGCAGGACGTCGACGGCGTGCAGGTCTCCCGCGACGGCAAGCGCCCGGTGGACGTGCCCCGGCGCACCGCCAACCTGTGGCTGAGCAAGGCCCTCGACGATGACCTGCGGGCCGGCGCCGGAGTGCGCTACGTAGACGCACGCTACGCCGACATGGCCAACCGGAATCAGTTGCCCAGCTACACCGTGGTGGATGCCGCGCTGTCGTGGAAAGCCCTGCCCAGCACCACCCTGGGCCTGCAATTGAACAACCTGTTTGACCGCCAGTACGCGCAAAGCCAATACAATGACGGCCAGCAATGGATACTCGGCGAGCCGCGCTCGTTCTTCGTCACCGCTGACTACACCTTTTAACCTCACCTGCGGCCACCGCACGGGGACCACACGGATACGGCATGACCTCGCTGAACCTCACCAACCTGGCCTGGACACCCTTGGGCCAGGGCCACTGCCACCACCAGTTCCAACTGCGTGAGGCCAGCCTGCAGGTGGCGGCCGGCGAGTTCGTCGGCCTGATCGGGCCCAACGGCAGCGGCAAGACCAGCCTGTTGCGCTGCGCCTATCGCTTCAGCAAGCCGCAGCAGGGCGAGGTGCAGCTTGAGCATCAGAATGTGTGGAAGCAGTCGCCGCGCTGGTGCGCGCAACGCATCGCCGTGGTCCTCCAGGAGTTTCCCGACGCCTTCGGCCTGACTGTGGAAGAGGTGGTCGCCATGGGCCGCACCCCGCACAAGGGCCTGTTCGACGGCGACACCCAGGACGACCGGCGCATCGCCCGCGAGGCCCTGGAATCGGTGGGCCTGCTGGGCTTCGAGGACCACGCCTTCGCCACCCTGTCCGGCGGTGAGAAACAGCGGGTGATCCTGGCCCGCGCCCTGGCCCAGCAACCCCAGTTGCTGATCCTCGACGAGCCCACCAACCACCTCGACCCGCGCTACCAGCTGGAGTTGCTGCAGCGGGTCAAGCGCCTGGGCATCGGTACCCTGGCGAGCATCCACGACCTGAACCTGGCCGCAGCCTTCTGCGACCGCCTGTATGTCCTCGACCATGGGCGCATCGTCGCCAGCGGCACGCCCGGCGAGGTGCTCACCGTCGAGTTGCTGCGCAACGTCTTCGGCGTCGAGGCGCTGATCGACGCCCATCCCCTGTCCGGCTACCCACGAATCACCTGGATCACCCAACCATGACCTTGCGCTCCCTGCTTCGCTCCAGCCTGCTCCTGGCCCTGTCTCTGGGGGCCGCCCAGGCCTTCGCCGAGGCCACCCATTACCCGCTGACCATCACCAGCTGCAACCGCGAAGTGACCTTCAAGCAAGCGCCGAAACACGCCCTCAGCCATGACATCAACATGACCCAGATGATGCTCGCCCTGGGGCTCAAGCCACGCATGGTGGGCTACAGCGGGATCAGCGGCTGGAAGGCCGTAACCCCGCAGATGAGCGCCCTGCTCGACGGCCTGCCGGAACTGGCGGCCAAGTACCCGTCGGTGGAAACCCTGCTCAATGCCAACGTCGACTTCTTTTTCGCCGGCTGGGACTACGGCATGCGCGTGGGCGGCGACCTCACGCCCCAGACCCTGGCGCCGCTGGGGATCAACGTCTACGAGCTGACCGAGTCCTGCGCCTTCGTGATGAAGCGCCCGGCCGCCAGCCTCGAGGACACCTACACCGACCTGCGTAACCTCGGGCGGATCTTCGACGTGCAGGATCGCGCCAACGCCCTGATCGCCCGGATGCAGGAGCAGGTGGCCCAGGTACAGAAGGACCTGCCCAGGGACAAGCCGCGGGTATTCCTCTATGACAGCGGCGAAGACCGGGCCATGACCTCGGGCCGCCTGGGCATGCCCCAGGCCCTGATCGACGCGGCCGGCGGGCGCAATATCCTCGATGACGTCGACGCCAGCTGGACCCGGGTCAACTGGGAAACCGTGGTCGAGCGCAACCCGCAGGTGATCGTGATCGTCGACTACAGCGAAGTCAGCGCCGAGCAGAAGCAGCAGTTCCTGCTGAACAACAAGGCCCTGCAAGGAGTCGATGCGATCAAGAACCAGCGCTTCATCGTCATCCCCTATGTGCAGGCCACGCCGGGCATCGACAACGTGCTGGCGGTGGAAACCCTGGCAAAGGGTTTCCACGGCGAATGACCAGTCCCCGCTATGCCGCACTGTTGATGGCCCTGGGCGCCCTGCTGCTGGCGTCCTGCGTGGTGTCCCTGGGCTTTGGCCCGGCGCGGGTGCCGGTGGAGGTGGTGGGGCGCATTCTGTTGCACAAGGCCCTGGGCCTGGGCGTTGTGGACTGGAGCCCGGGCCAGGAGCACATCGTCTGGCTGATCCGCGTGCCGCGCATGCTCCTGGGGGCCCTGGTGGGTGCCGGGCTGGCACTGATCGGCGCGGTGCTGCAGGCGGTGACCCGCAACCCGCTGGCCGACCCGCACCTGCTGGGGGTGACCTCCGGCGCCACCCTCGGCGCGGTGATCGTGGTGCTGCACCTGGGCCAGGTCATCGGGCTTTTGACCCTGCCCCTGGCGGCCTTTGTCGGCGCCCTGCTGAGCATGGCGCTGGTGCTGGGGATCGCCGCCCGCAACGGCCGCCTCGACAGCGACCGGCTGTTGCTGTGCGGGGTGGCGGTGTCGTTCGTGATGATGGCCGCGGCCAACCTGCTGCTGTTCATGGGCGACCACCGCGCCAGCTCCGCAGTGATGTTCTGGATGCTCGGCGGCCTGGGCCTGGCGCGCTGGGAACTGCTGGCGATCCCCGCCGCCAGCGTGCTGCTGGGGCTGGTGTTGCTGCTGGGCATGGCGCGCCCGCTGAACGCCCTGATGGCCGGCGAGCAGACCGCCGTGACCCTGGGCCTGAACGCGCGCAATGTGCGCCTGAAGGTGTTCCTGATTGCCTCGCTGATGACCGGAGTGCTGGTGTCCATCAGCGGCTCCATCGGTTTTGTCGGGCTGATGGTGCCGCACATTGCCCGGCGCCTGGTGGGCGCCGAACACCGCCGGCTGCTGCCGGTGTGCGTACTGCTGGGTAGCCTGTTCCTGGTCTGGGTGGATGTGGCTGCGCGCACCCTGATTGCCCCCGAGGACCTGCCCATCGGCGTGGCCACCGCGGCCATCGGCGGGGTGTTCTTCATCGGCCTGATGCGCCGCCGCTGACTGTGCCCGCCTCTGTAGGAGCCGGCTTGCCTGCGAAGGCGCCCGTAGGCCTTGTGCCTGGTTCGAAGGCCTCTTCGCTGGCCAGCCAGCTCCTACAATCGTCGCCCTTGCTTTAAGATCGCGCGCTTGGATCTCTCAGGATGAGTCTCATGTTCAGAACCGCGCTCCTGGCCTTGCTGCTCGGCACCTCCCTTGGCGCCGTGGCCGACACCTCGGTCGACGTCTCGAAAATCTACGGCAACATCCAGATCGTCAACAGCTTCCCCGACTACAAGGTCAAGGTGGTGAACTCCTTTCCCGACCTGAAGGTAAAGCAGGTCAACTCCTTCGCCGACGCGCCGGGCAAGTGGAAGATCGTCAACAGTTTTCCCGACTACAAGATCCAGATCGTCGACTCCTTTCCCGACTTCACCATCAAATATGTCGATTCCTTCCCGGGCGTGAACTGAAGCCACGCCCAGGCCACGGCTGCCGCCCAGCGGCAGCACCACAATGACGCACCCCGGCGCACCAGCCCCTTGCCCAAGCCTCGTCTTGGGGCATCACCTCCCCCGCCCGCGCCGTTAAAGCGACGTTTTCATGCCTTGCGCCGACTCGGCACACCCCTTGCAAAACAGCCCTTCAGCAGTCCGCATCTACCACCTGAAAAATCAAGAGTTCATGGAGATCGCACAATGAAGCGTCGTAGTTTGCTCAAGGCTTTCACTCTCACGGCAAGCATTGCCGCGATGGGCATGACCTGGACCGTCCAGGCCGCCGAAACCATCAAGGTGGGGATCCTGCACTCGCTGTCGGGCACCATGGCGATCTCCGAAACGTCCCTCAAGGACATGGCGCTGATGACCATCGACGAAATCAACGCCAAGGGCGGGGTCAACGGCAAGCTGCTGGAGCCGGTGGTGGTGGACCCGGCCTCGAACTGGCCGCTGTTCGCCGAGAAGGGCCGCCAGTTGCTGACCCAGGACAAGGTGGCGGTGGTATTCGGCTGCTGGACCTCGGTGTCGCGCAAGTCGGTGCTGCCAGTGTTCGAGGAGCTCAACGGCCTGCTGTTCTACCCGGTGCAGTACGAAGGCGAAGAGATGTCGCCCAACGTCTTCTACACCGGCGCCGCGCCGAACCAGCAGGCGATCCCGGCGGTGGAATACCTGATGAGCGAGGACGGCGGCAGCGCCAAGCGCTTCTTCCTCCTGGGCACCGACTACGTCTACCCGCGCACCACCAACAAGATCCTGCGTTCGTTCCTGCACTCCAAGGGCGTGGCCGACAAGGACATCGAAGAGGTCTACACCCCGTTCGGCCACAGCGACTATCAAACCATCGTCGCCAACATCAAGAAGTTCTCCGCCGGTGGCAAGACTGCGGTGATCTCCACGGTCAACGGTGACTCCAACGTGCCCTTCTACAAGGAACTGGCCAACCAGGGCCTGAAAGCCACCGACGTGCCGGTGGTGGCCTTCTCGGTGGGCGAGGAAGAACTGCGCGGCATCGACACCAAGCCCCTGGTGGGCAACCTCGCGGCCTGGAACTACTTCGAGTCGGTGGATAACCCGGTGAACCAGAAGTTCGTCGCCGCCTGGAAGGCCTACGCCAAGGCCAAGAACCTGCCGGGCGCGGACAAGGCGGTGACCAACGACCCGATGGAAGCCACCTACGTCGGCATCCACATGTGGGCCCAGGCGGTGGAGAAAGCCAAGTCCACCGATGTCGACAAGGTTCGCGAGGCCCTGGCCGGGCAGACCTTCGCCGCCCCTTCGGGCTACACCCTGACCATGGACAAGACCAATCACCATCTGCACAAGCCGGTGATGATCGGCGAGATCCAGCCCGACGGTCAGTTCAACGTGGTCTGGCAGACCGAAGGCCCGATCCGTGCCCAGCCCTGGAGCCCGTTCATCCCGGGCAACGACAAGAAGCCGGACTACGCGGTCAAGAGCAACTGATCCGAACCTGACGCCTTCCCCGTAGGAGCGAGCTTGCTCGCGACGAGGTCCGCAGGACCTCCAACGAAAACCGCCCGGCTGGCCGCTGCGCGGATCGCGAGCGAGCTCGCTCCTACAGGTTATCCGGGCGCTTTCAAGGACACCGATATGCCCACTGCCCTCTACCGTTTGATCCTCGCCGGCCTGCTGTTACTGCCATGGACGGCCCAGGCCGGGGATGCCGAAGACTTCGTCGCCGGCAACTCCGGCGAGCAGGCCCGGCTCCTGGAAACCTGGGCCGCGCAGCCCGACCCGGCGCGCCTGGAACTGCTCAACGCCCTGCAGCAGGGCCAGTTGAACATCGCCGGCGAAAGCAGAACCCTGCGCCTGAACAACCGCCTGCGGGGCCTGATCGACAGCGCCCTGGCCAGCCACCAGTTGCTCGCCAGCGACGCCAACAGCCGTCTGGCCGCCGCCCGCCAACTGCAGAAAAGCGCCAAGCCGGCGCAACTGAAATTCCTCGATGCCCGACTGGCCGCCGAGCAAGCCCCCGACGTGCACGATGCCCTGAGCCTGGCCCTGGCCAACCTGCAACTGGTGGACAGCGACCCGGCGGTGCGCCTGGCCGCCGTGCGCCTGCTGGGGGAAACCGGCGACCCGCTGGCCCGCACCCGCCTCGAAGGCCTGCTCGAACCCGGGGTCGAAGCCGATGCCGCGGTACGCACCGCGGCCGAAACCAGCCTGGCCCAGGTCAAGCGCAAGCTGCTGGTGGGCGAAGTGCTGGGCCAGGCCTTCAGCGGCCTGTCCCTGGGTTCGATCCTGTTGCTGGCGGCCCTGGGGCTGGCCATCACCTTCGGCCTGCTGGGGGTGATCAACATGGCCCACGGCGAGATGCTGATGCTCGGCGCCTACGCCACCTATGTGGTGCAGTTGCTGTTCCAGCGCTACGCCCCGCAGGCCATCGAGTACTACCCGCTGCTGGCGCTGCCGGTGGCGTTCTTCGTCACCGCCGGGATCGGCATGGCCCTGGAGCGCACGGTGATCCGTCACCTCTATGGCCGGCCCCTGGAAACCCTGCTGGCCACCTGGGGCATCAGCCTGATGCTGATCCAGCTGGTGCGCCTGCTGTTCGGCGCGCAGAACGTCGAAGTGGCGAACCCGGCCTGGCTGTCCGGCGGCATCCAGGTGCTGCCCAACCTGGTACTGCCCTACAACCGCATCGTGATCATCGCCTTCGCGCTGTTTGTCGTGGTGCTCACCTGGCTGCTGCTGAACAAGACCCGCCTGGGCCTGAACGTGCGCGCGGTGACCCAGAACCGCAACATGGCCGCCTGCTGCGGCGTGCCCACCGGGCGCGTGGACATGCTCGCCTTCGGCCTCGGCTCGGGCATTGCGGGCCTGGGCGGCGTGGCCCTGAGCCAGATCGGCAACGTCGGCCCGGACCTGGGCCAGAGCTACATCATCGACTCGTTCCTGGTGGTGGTCCTCGGCGGGGTCGGGCAACTGGCCGGCAGCGTGCTGGCGGCCTTCGGCCTGGGGGTGGCGAACAAGATCCTCGAACCGCAGATCGGCGCCGTGCTCGGCAAGATCCTGATCCTTGCGCTGATCATTCTGTTTATCCAGAAACGCCCGCAGGGACTCTTCGCACTGAAAGGACGGGTGATCGACTGATGAATCAACCACTGCTCATTACCGCCACCCAGAAAGCCGGGCCCAGGGTCACGATCACCGTCGGGGCGTTGCTGCTCCTGGTGCTGCTGGCCCTGCCGCTGCTGTCGCTGCTACCGGCGGACCACCCGCTGCAGGTCTCGGCCTACACCCTGACCCTGGTGGGCAAGATCCTCTGCTACGCCATCGTCGCCCTGGCCCTGGACCTGGTCTGGGGCTACGCCGGGCTGCTGTCCCTGGGCCACGGCCTGTTCTTCGCCCTGGGCGGCTACGCCATGGGCATGTACCTGATGCGCCAGGCCGCCGGGGATGGCCTGCCGGCCTTCATGACCTTCCTTTCCTGGAGCGAACTGCCCTGGTACTGGGCCGGCACCGAGCATTTCCTCTGGGCCCTGTGCCTGGTGGTGCTGGCCCCGGGGCTGCTGGCCCTGGTGTTCGGCTTCTTCGCCTTCCGCTCGCGGATCAAGGGCGTGTACTTCTCGATCATGACCCAGGCCCTGACCTTCGCCGGGATGCTGCTGTTCTTTCGCAACGAGACCGGCTTTGGCGGCAACAACGGCTTTACCAACTTCCGCAGCATCCTGGGCTTCGGCATCACCGAACCGGGCACTCGGGCGGTGCTGTTCCTGGCCACGGTGGCGCTGCTGGTGGGCAGCCTGTACCTGGGCTGGCGCCTGGCCCGGAGCAAGTTCGGCCGGGTGCTGACGGCCCTGCGCGACGCCGAGAACCGCCTGATGTTCTGCGGCTACGACCCGCGCGGCTTCAAGCTTTTCGTCTGGGTCCTGAGCGCCGTGCTGTGCGGCCTGGCCGGGGCCCTGTACGTGCCCCAGGTGGGCATCATCAACCCCAGCGAAATGTCCCCCACCAACTCCATCGAGGCCGCCGTGTGGGTCGCCCTGGGCGGGCGCGGCACGCTGATCGGCCCACTGCTGGGGGCCGGTGTGGTCAACGGCATGAAGAGCTGGTTCACCGTGGCCTTTCCCGAATACTGGCTGTTCTTCCTCGGTGCGCTGTTCATCGTCGTGACCCTGTACCTGCCCAAGGGCGTGATCGGCCTGCTGAACAAACGAGGTGAACAATGAGAGTCACAGCAACGGCGGACTTCATGCTCGAACCCATTCTCGACACCAACAAGGACGCCGGCACCAGCCGCGACGCCATCGGCCTTGGCCACGCCGCCGGCAAGGGCCTCAACACCCGCCACGGCACCATCCTGACCCTGGAGGACATCAGCGTCAGCTTCGATGGTTTCAAGGCCCTCAACGACCTCAACCTGTACATCGGTGTCGGCGAGTTGCGCTGCATCATCGGCCCCAACGGCGCCGGCAAGACCACCCTGATGGACGTGATCACCGGCAAGACCCGCCCCTCCCGGGGCAAGGCCTGGTTCGGCGAAACCCTGGACCTGACCCAGATGAGCGAAGTGCAGATCGCCCAGGCCGGGATCGGCCGCAAGTTCCAGAAACCCACGGTGTTCGAGGCCCTGAGCGTGTTCGAGAACCTGGAGCTGGCGCAGAAGACCGACAAGTCGGTGTGGGCCAGCCTCGGGGCCCGCTTGAGCACAGAACAGCAGGACCGCATCGCCCAGGTGCTGGAGACCATTCGCCTGAGCCCTTCGGCTCAACGCCAGGCGGGCCTGCTGTCCCACGGCCAGAAGCAGTTTCTGGAGATCGGCATGCTGCTGATGCAGGACCCGCAACTGCTGTTGCTGGACGAACCGGTGGCGGGCATGACCGACGCCGAGACCGAATTTACCGCCGAGCTGTTCAAGACCCTGGCGGGCAAGCACTCGCTGATGGTGGTGGAACACGACATGGGCTTTGTCGGCTCGATTGCCGACCACGTCACCGTGCTGCACCAAGGCAGCGTGCTGGCCGAAGGCTCCCTGGAACAGGTGCAGGAAAACGAACGGGTGATCGAGGTTTACCTCGGCCGTTAGCGCAACCGCCGTTCGCCGGCAAGCCGGCTCCTACCCCTCCCGCAGGAGCCGGCTGGCCAGCGAAGACCGCCCCGCAATCCCCACAAAACTCGAGTACCCGACCATGCTCCAAGTCGACAAGCTGCACCAATACTACGGCGGTAGCCACATCCTGCGCGGCCTGAGCTTCGAAGCCCGGATTGGCGAAGTCACCTGCCTGCTGGGGCGCAACGGCGTGGGCAAGACCACCCTGCTCAAATGCCTGATGGGCCTGCTGCCGGCCAAGGAGGGCGCGGTCAACTGGGAGGGCCGGGGCATCACCGGCTACAAGCCCCATCAGCGCGTCCACGCCGGGATCGCCTACGTGCCCCAGGGCCGGGAAATCTTCGGCCGCCTGACCGTGGAGGAAAACCTGCTGATGGGCCTGTCCCGCTTCCCCGGCTCCCAGGCCAAGGAAGTGCCGGCCTTCATCTACGAACTGTTCCCGGTGCTGTTGCAGATGAAGCAGCGCCGTGGCGGCGATCTCTCCGGCGGCCAGCAGCAACAACTGGCCATCGGCCGGGCCCTGGCCAGCCGCCCGCGCCTGCTGATCCTCGATGAGCCCACCGAAGGCATCCAGCCCTCGGTGATCAAGGAGATCGGCGCGGTGATCAGCAAGCTCGCGGCCCGGGGCGACATGGCGATCCTGCTGGTGGAGCAGTTCTACGACTTTGCCGCCGAACTGGCCGACCAGTACCTGGTGATGTCCCGGGGGGAAATCATCCAGCAGGGCCGCGGCGAAAATATGCAGGCCGAGGGTGTACGCGGCCTGGTTACGATCTAATCTGTAGCCTCCTAACGATAACGACCCAGCATGAACCTACCTGCCGCCACCGCCCTGTTCACTCCCAGCTGGCACGCCGAACTGGAGCTGGCCTATGCCCGTTGCGGCGCCACCACGCGCCCGGTGCTGCGCCGCCACCTGGGCCCGCTGCGGGTGCAGAAGCACCTGTATGCCGAAGGCCCCGAGGTTTGCCAGCACATCATCGTCCACCCGCCCGGCGGCATTGCCGGCGGTGATCGGCTGGCCATCAGCGCCCGGGTCGACAGCGGTGCCTGGGCCCAGTTGACCAGCCCCGGGGCGGCCAAGTGGTATCGCGCCACCGGCCCGGCCAGCCAGGCCCTGAACCTGCAGGTAGCGCCGGGCGCGACCCTGGAGTGGCTGCCCCAGGAAACCATCGTCTTCAGCGCTGCCCAGGCCGAGCTCACGACCCGCATCGAATTGCAGGGCGATGCCCGGCTGTTCTACTGGGACATCATTGCCCTGGGGCGCCCGGCCAGTGGCGAGCGGTTCGAGCAGGGCCATTTCCAGGCCCACCTGGACCTGTACCGCGACGGCCGGCCGCTGTGGCATGAACGCCAGCGCATCGGCGGTGGCGACGGCCTGCTGGATTCCCCCATCGGCCTGGATGGCCAGCCGGTGTTCGCCACCTTGCTGGTGACCGGTGAAATCGACAGCGAACTGCTGGAACGCTGTCGCGCCCTGGCACACCCGGTACGCGGCGACCTGAGCCAACTGCCGGGCCTGCTGGTGGCCCGCTGCCTGGCCAGCGAAGCTCTGCAGGCCCGGGCCTGGCTGATCGAGCTGTGGCGCCTGCTGCGCCCGGCGCTGCTGGGCCGCGAAGCCAGGCCACCCAGAATCTGGAACACCTGACCCGCATGCCCTTTTCCACTGCACCTTTTTCTACTGCCTGACAACGGATTGACCACGATGGATCTGACCCCACGCGAAAAAGACAAGCTGCTGATCTTCACCGCCGGCCTGGTGGCCGAGCGGCGACTGGCCCGCGGCCTCAAGCTCAACTACCCGGAAACCATGGCCTATATCTCCGCGGCGCTGCTCGAAGGCGCCCGGGACGGGCAGACCGTGGCCGAACTGATGCACTACGGCACCACCCTGCTCAGCCGCGAGCAGGTGATGGAAGGCATCCCGGAGATGATCCCGGACATCCAGGTGGAAGCCACCTTTCCCGACGGCACCAAGCTGGTCACCGTTCACCAACCCATCGCTTGAGGCCGTGCCATGACCTATCGCATCCGCGATGCCCTGCATGCCGACCTGCCGGCGATCCGCGACATCTACAACGACGCCGTGCTCAACACCACGGCGATCTGGAACGAGCAACCGGTAGACCTGGGCAACCGCCAGGCCTGGTTCAGCGCACGCCAGGCCCAGGGCTATCCGATCCTGGTGATCATCAACGCCGAGGAGCAGGTGCTCGGCTACGCTTCCTTCGGCGACTGGCGGCCTTTCGACGGCTTCCGTCACACCGTGGAACATTCGGTCTATGTGCGCAGCGACCAGCGCGGCAACGGCCTGGGCCCGCGGTTGATGGCGGTGCTGCTGGAGCGCGCCCGGGGCTGTGGCAAGCACGTGATGGTGGCCGCCATCGAGAGCGGCAACAGCGCCTCGGTCCGTCTGCATGAGCGCCTGGGGTTCATCAGCACCGGGCAGATGCCTCAGGTGGGCACCAAGTTCGGGCGCTGGCTGGACCTGACCTTCATGCAGCTGATTCTCAACCCCGGGGCGCAACCGCCCGCCCCGCACAAGGAGTGAAATCTCGATGAACGCCGCCCAACTGCGCCTTGTCCATGGAGAAAGCTTTGCCCATTACCGTCAGGGACTGATCGAGTTGCTGCTGGACTCGGTGCAGCACGGTGCGTCCATCGGCTTCATGGCCGATCTCGACGACAGCCAGGCCCGCAGCTACCTCAGCAGCGTGCAGGCCGGGGTCGAGGACGGCAGCCTGCTGTTGTGGGTGGTGGTACGCGACGAGAAAGTCCTGGCCAGCGTGCAACTGGCCCTGTGCATGAAGGCCAACGGGCGCAACCGCGCCGAGGTGCAGAAGCTCCAGGTCCTGCACAGCGCCCGCCGCCGCGGCCTGGGCCAGCAGTTGATGAATGCCCTGGAACAGGCCGCCCGCCAGCACAAGCGCGGGCTGCTGTACCTGGACACCGAGGCCGGCTCCGCGGCGGAAGAGTTCTACCGCGCCCTGGGTTATACCCGGGTCGGCGAACTGCCCAACTACTGCCAGAGCCCGGACGGCACCTATACCGCCACCGCCATCTACTTCAAGACCCTGGGACAACCCCTATGATTCCTGGCCAATACCAGATCCAGCCCGGCGAGATCGAACTCAACGCCGGGCGCCGCACCCTGCGCCTGAACGTATCCAACAGCGGCGACCGGCCAATCCAGGTCGGCTCCCACTACCACTTCTTCGAAACCAACGACGCCTTGACCTTCGACCGAGCCGCCAGCCGCGGCATGCGCCTGAACATCGCCGCCGGCACCGCGGTGCGCTTCGAACCGGGCCAGACCCGGGAAGTGGAACTGGTGGAACTGGCCGGCAAGCGCCGGGTATTCGGCTTCGCCGGGCGGATCATGGGCGACCTCTGATCCCTCGACCCTACGCACGTAGGAGCCAGCTTGCCGGCGAATGCGGTCTTTCGGGCCCCTTCGCCGGCAAGCCGGCTCCTGCAAGACCTGTTTTTGTAAGGAGCTGCGATGAAGATTTCCCGTGAAGCCTACGCCGACATGTTCGGCCCCACCGTAGGCGACAAGGTGCGGCTGGCCGACACCGAGCTGTGGATCGAAGTGGAGAAGGATTTCACCACCTACGGTGAAGAAGTGAAGTTCGGCGGCGGCAAGGTGATCCGTGACGGTATGGGCCAGAGCCAGTTGCTGGCCGCCGAGGTGGTGGACACCCTGATCACCAACGCCCTGATCATCGACCACTGGGGCATCGTCAAGGCCGACGTCGGCCTCAAGGACGGGCGCATCGCCGCCATCGGCAAGGCCGGCAATCCGGACATCCAGCCCGACGTGAACATCGCCATCGGCGCCAGCACCGAGGTCATCGCCGGTGAGGGCATGATCCTCACCGCCGGCGGCATCGACACCCATATCCACTTCATCTGCCCGCAGCAGATCGAAGAGGCGCTGATGAGCGGCGTCACCACCATGATCGGTGGCGGCACGGGACCTGCCACCGGGACCAACGCCACCACCTGCACCTCCGGGCCCTGGCACATGGCGCGCATGCTCCAGGCGGCGGACGCCTTCGCCATGAACATCGGCTTTACCGGCAAGGGCAACGCCAGCCTGCCGGAGCCCTTGATCGAACAGGTCAAGGCCGGGGCCATCGGCCTCAAGCTGCACGAGGACTGGGGCAGCACCCCGGCCAGCATCGACAACTGCCTGAGCGTGGCCGATGAGTACGACGTGCAGGTGGCGATCCACACCGACACCCTCAATGAATCGGGCTTCGTCGAAACCACCCTGGGCGCCTTCAAGGGCCGCACCATCCATACCTACCACACCGAAGGCGCCGGCGGCGGCCATGCCCCGGACATCATCAAGGCCTGCGGCCTGGCCAACGTGCTGCCCAGCTCCACCAACCCGACCCGGCCCTTCACCCGCAACACCATCGACGAACACCTGGACATGCTGATGGTCTGCCATCACCTGGACCCGAGCATCGCCGAGGACGTGGCCTTCGCCGAAAGCCGCATCCGCCGGGAGACCATTGCCGCCGAGGACATCCTCCACGACCTCGGGGCCTTCTCCATGATCAGCTCCGACAGCCAGGCCATGGGCCGGGTCGGCGAAGTGGTGACCCGCACCTGGCAGACCGCCGACAAGATGCACAAGCAGCGCGGCCCGCTGCCGGGGGATGGCCCGGGCAACAGCAACTTCCGGGTCAAGCGCTACATTGCCAAGTACACCATCAACCCGGCGATCACCCACGGCATCAGCCATGAGGTGGGCTCCGTCGAAGTGGGCAAGTGGGCCGACCTGGTGCTCTGGCGCCCGGCGTTCTTCGGGGTCAAGCCGACCCTGATCCTCAAGGGCGGGGCCATTGCCGCCAGCCTGATGGGCGACGCCAACGCCTCGATCCCGACCCCGCAGCCGGTGCACTACCGGCCGATGTTCGCCAGCTTCGGCGGCAGCCGTCACGCCACCAGCCTGACCTTCATCAGCCAGGCGGCACTGGAGGCCGGGGTGCCGGAGCAGTTGGGGCTGAAAAAACGCATCGCCGTGGTCAAGGGCTGTCGCAACGTGCAGAAAACCGACCTGATCCACAACGACTACCTGCCGGATATCGAAGTCGACCCGCAGACCTATCAGGTCAAGGCTGATGGCGTCCTGCTGTGGTGCGAACCGGCGGACGTGCTGCCCATGGCCCAGCGCTACTTCCTGTTCTAGGGCCGGCCCACCACTGGGCAGAGTGGCTGCTGAAATGTTCGATTAGGCGCTAAGATGCGTCTCGGTTTTCCACTCACTGCCCACTAAGGTGCCCGGCTATGCGCCTGTCCGATTTTATCGTGCAGCACGTTGATCGAATCGTTGATGAATGGGAACAATTTGCCAGGAGCCTCGCCCAGGACTCCCTGACCCGCACGGACCTGCGTGACCACGCGCGCTCCATCCTGCTGGCCGCCGCCCGGGATATGTGCACCGCCCAGAGCCCCGGGGAACAACGGGCCAAGGCCAAGGGCGAAGGCCCGGAAAAAACCCCCAGCCTGGATGCCGCGGCCGCCAGCCATGGCGAGCTGCGCCATCACGTGGGGTTCGACCTGGTGCAGATGACCTCGGAATTCCGCCACCTGCGAGCCTGCGTGATCCGCCTGTGGGTGGCCAGCCTGCAGACACCGGACCTGGCCTACCTGCAGGACATGATCCGTTTCAACGAAGCCATTGATGAAGCCCTGGCCGAGTCCACCGCGGCCTATGCCGAACAGGTCAGCCGCTCGCGGGATATCTTCCTGGCAATTCTTGGCCACGACCTGCGGGCGCCGTTGCAGGCAGTGAGCATGTCCACTGAAATGCTGGCACGCAAAGTCGCCCTGGACGGCGACGCCCAGGCCTTCGTTTCACGTATCAAGAGCGGCACCCGGCACATGGGCGCCATGGTCAGCGACCTGCTGGAGTTCGTGCGCAGCCGCCTGGGCAGCAGCCTGCCCATCGAACCTGCGCCCATGGACCTGGCCAGCGCGGCCAAGGCGGCCATGGACGAAGCCTGCGCCGGGCAGCCCGATTGCACCCCGCTGATGAGCTTCGAGGGCGACAGCCATGGCATCTGGGACCGCGGGCGCATCGAGCAGATGCTGCAGAACCTGATCGGCAACGCCCTGCAGCACGGCAACAACCGCCGCACCGTGACCGTGACCATCACCGGTGGCGCGGAACAGGTGCTGTTGACCGTGCACAACTACGGCACGCCGATCCCCCCGGAGGCCCTGGGCACCCTGTTCGACCCGTTGGTGCGCAGCGTCGACGAAGAACTGGGCAACCCCAGCACCAGCCTTGGCCTGGGGCTGTTCATCGTCAAGGAAGTGGTGGTTGCCCACCAGGGCAGCATCGAAGTCAGCTCCAACGCCAGCGATGGCACCACCTTCACCGTGGTCCTGCCGCGCGTCTCCCGCGCCAGTGCCTGAGGCGCTTTGTAACCGCTAGTGCGTTTGTATCGTTTGTGCCGTTTGTATCGTTTTGTAGCCGCTGCTGAGCGCCAGCGAAGCTGCGAACGAGGACGCAGTCCTCGCAACCCGCTTTTTCCTGACACACCGCAGTCGCCTGGTTAGACGGGCGCTGCGCGCCCGGTCGCAGCCTCGCTAGCGCTCGGCAGCGGCTACAGGCCTACACACCCTCAGTCCACCAACAGGCGGCCCAGGCGCTGTTTGAGCATCTGGTTCTCGGCGCGCAGTTGCCGCACTTCGTCCAGCAGGTCCAGGGCCAGGGCCACGCCTTCCCATTCCAGGTCCAGGTCGCGGCGCAACTTCGCCGCGCGCTTGGCCAGGGACAGCTCATAGTCGTTGAAGCGCCAGTCCTTGGGCGCCCGGCCCTGAGGTTCGAGGATGCCGTGCTCGACGATTTCGATCACGTAGGCCGCCGACAGGTCGGCCACTTCACAGAACTCTTCCATGTCCAGCTGAACGATCAGGGTGCTCATGATCAGCGCCTCCTAGTGTCGAATCAGAAATTTTCCCGGGGGTCGAACGCCGCCTTCTTCGCCAGCTCCTGCCACAAGGCCTTGACGTCGTCGCCCGCCTGCTTGGGCATGACCGCCTTGAGTTGCACGAACAGGTAGCCGCGCTGGCCGGCCTTGTTCAGCAGGCCATGGCCCTTGGCGCGCATGCGCTGGCCATTCTGGCTGCCGGCCGGAACCTTGAGGTTGATCTTGCCGGTCAGGGTCGGTACCGCGACCTCGGTCCCCAGCGCCAGCTCCCAGGGGGCCAGTGGCAGGGTGATGATCAGGTTCTCGCCTTCGACATCGAACTTGGGATGCGGCGCGAAGCGAATGGTCAGGTACAGGTCGCCATTCGCGCCGCCGCCCACGCCGGGCGCGCCCTGGCCCTTGAGGCGGATGCGCTCGCCGTCGGTGACACCTGCCGGAATCTTCACGTTCAGGCTCTTGCTGGTGTTGCTGACGTGTTGGCCATTGGCGTTGTACTGCGGCACCTGGAAGCTGATTTTCTTCGACTCGGTGGACAGGGTTTCTTCAAGAAAGATCGGCAGTTCCATTTCCACATCCTGTCCACGACGACCGCTGCTGCGGCGCTGCTCCGGGCCGCCGAATCCTGGCCCCCGGTTACCAAAGATCGAACTGAAGAAGTCCGAGAAATCGCCACCGTCCTCGCCGCCGCCAAAACCGCCACGGCTCTGCCAGCCCGGCGGGCCCTGGAAGGGCTGGCCATGCTGGCCGTACTTGCGCAGGTCGTCGTACTCGGCGCGCTTGTCCGCGCTCTTCAGCGCTTCATAGGCTTCCGAAGCATCCTTGAACTTGGCCTCGGCATCCTTTTCCTTACTGACGTCGGGGTGGTACTTGCGCGCCAGCTTGCGATAGGCGGCCTTGATCGCCTTGTCGTCCGCTGTCGGCTCCACGCCGAGAATCTTGTAATAGTCTTTGAAGTCCATCGAGGGAATCACCATCCGTTATCAAAGTCGCGCGGCGTGCAGCACAGCATGCTCGGTCTGGCAGCATGAGAATTGATCAATCTCAATCCTCTGACTGAACGGCGCATCAGAAGTTTATCGGCAGCCGCGGGCGGATCTTGTGATCCCAGGTGGCTGCTCGGCCCATGCCTGCAAGTTTGGGGGTCAAGGATAGTCTTTCAAGGCACGACAGGGGGTGATTTAGCAGATAGTCGGCCTTTGCAACGCGCAAGGACTGGCGTACGCTGCGCGGCCGTTTTTTTCACCGGACCCAAAGACATGAACAACGCCACCCCGGCCCGTGCCTGCGGCATTGACTTCGGTACCTCCAACTCCACCGTCGGCTGGCTGCGCCCCGGCGAGGAGACGCTGATCGCCCTGGAGGACGACAAGATCACCCTGCCTTCGGTGGTGTTCTTCAATATCGAGGAGCGCCGTCCGGTGTACGGCCGCCTGGCGCTGCACGAGTACCTGGAAGGCTACGAAGGCCGGCTGATGCGCTCGCTCAAGAGCCTGCTGGGTTCCAAGCTGATCAAGCACGACACCAGCGTGCTGGGCACTGCCATGCCGTTCAAGGACCTCTTGGGGCTGTTCATCGGCCAACTGAAAAGCCGCGCCGAAGCCGCCGCCGGTCGGGAATTCGAAGAAGTGGTGCTGGGGCGCCCGGTGTTCTTCGTCGATGACGACGCCGCCGCCGACCAGGAAGCCGAAGACACCCTGGTGGAAGTGGCCCGCAAGATCGGTTTCAAGGAAGTGTCCTTCCAGTACGAGCCCATCGCCGCGGCCTTCGACTACGAATCCACCATCGAGCGCGAGGAACTGGTGCTGATCGTCGACATCGGCGGTGGTACCTCGGACTTCTCCCTGGTGCGCCTGTCCCCCGAGCGCCGTGGCGTCGATAACCGCCACGACGACATCCTCGCCACCGGCGGCGTGCACGTCGGCGGTACCGACTTCGACAAGCAACTGAGCCTCCAGGGCGTGATGCCGCTGTTCGGCTACGGCAGCCGGATGAAGAGCGGCGCCTACATGCCCACCAGCCACCACATGAACCTGGCGACCTGGCACACCATCAACTCGGTGTACTCGCAGAAATCCCAGCTGGCCCTGGGCAGCATGCGCTATGACATCGAGGACACCGGCGGCATCGACCGTCTGTTCAAGCTGATCGAACAGCGCGCCGGGCACTGGCTGGCCATGATCGTTGAAGAGACCAAGATCCAGCTGACCCACGCAGAGAACCGCCTGGTAGCCCTGGACCGAATCGAGCGCGACCTCAGCGTGGACCTGAGCCGGGCCCTGTTCGAATCCTCCATCGACGGTTTGCTGGAGCGCATCCGCACCAGCGTCACCCAGTTGCTGAACGACGCCAATGTCGGTGTGGGCCAGGTCGATACGGTGTTCTTCACCGGTGGTTCCAGCGGCATTCCGGCGCTGCGCCAGAGCGTGGCGGCGATGCTGCCCAATGCCCGGCATGTGGAAGGCAATATCTTCGGCAGCATCGGCAGCGGCCTGGCCATCGAGGCCAAGAAGCGTTACGGCTGAAACAGCTTCGCCGGCCCGCCGGCTCCTACAAGGTTCTGTAGGAGCCGGCGGGCCGGCGAACAAGACTCACACCAATCCCGCCAGCTTCAACTCGCTCTTCAGGTACGCGTAATAGATCGGCCCCGCCACCACCCCGGGCAGGCCGAAGGCGGCCTCGAACACCAGCATCGCCAGCAGCAGCTCCCAGGACTTGGCACTGATCTGCCCGCCAACGATCCGCGCGTTGAGGAAGTATTCCAGCTTGTGGATAAAGATCAGGTAGCCCAGCGCCGCCACCGCCACCCAGATCGACAGCGACAGGCCGACGATGGTGATCAGTGTGTTGGAAATCAGGTTGCCGATCACCGGCAGCAGGCCCAGCAGGAAGGTCAGCACGATCAGGGTCTTGGTCAGCGGCAGCTTGACCCCGAACAGCGGCAGGATCAGCGCCAGGAAGATCCCGGTGAAGAAGGTGTTGAGCAGGGAGATCTTGATCTGGGCGAAGACGATGTTGCGAAACGCCTGGACCAGCAGGTGCAGACGGTCGAACAGCGCCGCCGCCAGAGGCTTGCGCTTGGTCAGGTCGGGGACCCGCTGCAGGGCAATGATCGCCCCCAGGACCATGCCGATCAGCAGGGTCACGAACATGTGCGCCGCGTCCTTGCCCACCAGTTGCAACTCGCTCAGGTGCTTGCTGGCCCAGGCACCGATGGCAGCCTGGAACTCGGCGGCGCTGGCCGGCAGGTAGGAATCGAGGAACGGCGGCAACTGGCCCCGGGCCTTGTCCACCACCACCATGAACTTGCCCAGCGAGGCACCCGGGTTCTCCGCCTCATGCAACAGGAAGCTGATGGCCCCGGCGAACAGTAGGGTCAGCAGGCTGACCACCAGGGTGCCCAACAAGGCCACCGCCAGCCAGCGCGCACGCCGGCCTTCGATCAGCCGCTGCAGTTGCGGGGTGAGCATGTTGACCAGCTCGAACACCAGCAACCCGGCCAGCAGGCTGGGCAGCAGACGCAGGGGCAAGGCCAGCAACAGACCACCGAAAATGATGATCCAACTGATGAACAACAGATGACGCTGTGAAAACGCTGGCATATAGCCTCAAGACAGACAGCGGGGAAAAGACCGGCAGTCTGCCAGCCTTCACCCCTGAGGAATAGTGGCAGGCGCCGTGAGGACGCGGGCTTACAGGGTACTGGAGTGTTGTGACAGGCGAAGGTTCAGTCGGCTTTGGCCCCGGGCGCCGGGGCCGAAAGGTCGGGCAGCGGCACATCGTAGCCGCAGTAGTGCAGGCGGGTCAGGGTCAGGCGCTTGTCGGGGTAGTCATCGCCCCATCTCAGGTTCTGGTCGTAGCGCGACTTGAGATGGGCACACACCTTTTGAATGCCGGCTCGAGCCTTGGCCAGTACCGGCTCTGGCAAGGGGTTGATCTTCAGGCTCTGGAACAACGGCTGGATAAACACCTTATCCAGGTCGTAGCCCTTGCTCCCCAAGGGCAGGCGCTGGCCGGCATGCACATAGAACGGCTGCTGCAGGCCGCTCTCCTGCTCCCAGCACCAGTACTTCACCTTGTCCTCAAAAATACCGACCGCCGCCCCTTCCCAACGCTCGTATGCACGCAGGCATTGATAGCCCTGCAGGGTCACCCAGTCGAGGCTACTGGGCTTGACGCCGGTATGGGATGGCAACGCCTGCCTGGCCAGCAAATCATCAAGAAATGCCTGCTTCGGATAGAGCAGCCCAACTCCCTGCCCATCGAGAAAGCTGTCGACCCGCATATAGAGCGCTGATGCCGTCACCTGGGTGTTGCCATAGGAAAAGGAACCGGAAGTTCCCACAGACAATGAGTCACTGGCCTTTTCATAATAAAACCCTCCGGTAACGGTTCCGCATTCGGCATGCCGGTAAGGCCCTGGTAAATCGAAGGAGTAGCGCTGCATCAGGGTGACCCGCTTCGCGCCTTCCTGGCAGAGCAGCCGGTTGTCGAAGCGAGCGTTTTCATAGACCAGAGAGGGCGCCGTGCAGCTGCCGATGCCTCCCAGACAACCACTGGCCAGGGCAATCCCCATGGCACCGCGGATACTCACAGACACCTTCACTTTTTGTATTTGCTGATAAACGAATACCTGATGCCCGCTGCTTCGACGATGCTGCGCATTTCCTGCTCTTGCCCAGGTTCGCCGACAAAGAACAGCCAGACCCGAGGAAAGCGCTGACCACTCAGTGCGCCGCCGACAATCGCCTTGTCCAGTGCCGGGTTGGCCCCGAACATCAGGAACCTGCCGTTGGGGCTTTGGGAAACCTTGGCGAACATGTCACGCACATTGAAGCGCTCAACACCCCCGCCTGCCACAATCACCAGGCGATCTGGAAGCAGCCCATGGCTGTTGATCTGCGTGGCAAGCTGTTGCAAATCCTGGTGCTCACCCTGTGCCGAGCCACCGCCGTCCCTCTGCACCACATCAGCGACCTCAGACAGGACCTGGTCATGGTCCTTGGATAGCGGTTGAGAAGCACAACCACTCAAGAGCAGCAACGTCGCAATCCATGCCCAGGTTTTCATAAACATATCCTTATGTACTGTCGGCTAACGGGCTTGTCAGCAAACACCCTCCTTAGAGCAAGCCCGAAGGTTCAAGGTGAAGGCGCCTTGAGATCGGGCAGCGGCACGTCGTAGCCGCAGTAGTGCAGGCGGGTCAGGGTCAGGCGCTTGTCGGGATAGTCGCTGCCCCAGGCACTTCCCCGGTCATAACGAGCCTTGCCGCGGGCACAAGCAGCCTGGAGCCGGTTTTGTGCCTGAGCCAGAGCCGAAGGTGCCAGACGCTTGATCTGCAAGCTGGCAAAGAACGGCAGGATAAAGGTCCGATCCAGATCGTAACCCTTGGCGCCCAAAGCCAGACGTTGCCCGGCATGTACATAGAACGGTTGAGTAAGGCCGCTTTCCCCTTCCCAGCACCAATACCTGACCTCATCCTCCCAGAGCCCCACTGCAGCCCCCTGCCAGTGCTCATAGAAGCGCAGGCACTGGTAGCCACCCCGGGTGACCCAATCCACTTCACGGGGTTTGGCACCACTGCCGGGCAAAGCCAATGCAGCCAGCTTGCCCTGGAGAAAGGCGTCGTGGGGATACATCAGCCCATAACCCTCACCGTCGAGAAAACTGCTGACCTTCATGTACAGCGAAGACGCCGATACCTGGACATCGCCATAGGCGAAGGTCCCCTCGGTAGCGACAGACAGGCTGTCGCTGATTCTGTCGTAGTAGAAACCGCCCATGAGCGTACCGCATTCTGTGTGCCGGAACGGTTCAGGCAGGTCGAAGGAGAAACGCTGGGGCAAGGTCACCCGCTTGGCCCCTTCGCTACACAACATGCGCTGCTCGGTGCGTCGCTCCTGCGGCTTGGCGGGGAGGTTCAGGCATCCCCCGAGCAGCAATGCCAGCCCCACCACCAAACTTGGACTCCCCCTCATCTGCGGATAGTGTCCTTGCCATTGGCATCGATGAACGTAGGTTCAATGTACCGGGGATTCTTCTTGAACTGGTCCTGCAGCGCATTGGGCGCATCACCGCACATGCCCTTGGCAACACACAGGTAGTTCGAGTGCGGGCTATCCACTCCCGTCAACGAGGTGCTGGTCGCCAGCGAACCGAAGAAACGAGCCACCGGGTCGGACGAGTGCGTGAAGTTCTGCCCCAGCAGATCCGACACGGTATCGGTGACCGGCAACATGCCGAAAAAGGTCTTCGACCCCGGACGGTTGACCTGGAAGAAGGCGCCGTTGCCGATATCGAATCCGGCGGCATCGGCGGCTTCAAAGAAGCTCTTGGAACCCACTGGGGCGCCCGACAACTGGATGCTCCCGACCTGGCCATTGAGGTTGAAATCCAGGCCGGAAATCGCCCGGTAGGTCAACAGACCGCCCTGGCTGTGGCCGGCAACGTCCAGCTTGTACTCATCCTTGATCCCGGCCTGGAAGAAATCGTGCAGCTGCTGGGCGTTACCAGAGCGTACCGTCCCGCCCAGCGCCACATCCCACAGCGACTCGACCAAGTCGCCGAGAATCCCGTGCTCGGGGTTGTAGGCCTGCATGAAGGAATCGGAGCCGGTCTGCATCGCACCGTTGACCAATGCCGCCATCAGCGAGTTCTGGATGCCGTTGGTGAACACTGCACCATCACCATCGGGACGCTCGATCTCCATCAGCTTCTGCACGTTCTCGATCATCGGTTTGCCGGACAACGGGTCCACCTTGATGGTCTTGCCGTCGGACTCGTACTGGTACTTGGTCTCAACCCGATAGAAGCGCATGTCACCCGTGATCAAGGCCGGCACCTGGGTGATCAGGCCACCATGGTTTTCGACGCCGGGCATGATGCCACCGGTGTACTTGCCAGCCTTGTCGAGCACGGTTTCCAGGAGCCCGGGAATCCAGGCCAGCGGCAGCAACGACGGGTTGTCGGCCACCACCTGGTCCGCCGCCTTACTCAGGTCGCCAAACTGGGTGAAGATACCCGAGGCATTCTTGCCATAGTTCTTCATCCCCTCCTTCCACTGATTCAGGGTCTGAATCGGGTGGTTCACCGACTCCAGGGACGACTGCGAGACATACAGGTCGGTACGCTTTTCCTTGTCCTTGGTGATTTCATAGGCCAGGGACACATCGCGGTTCAGGCCCGCAGTGGAGTCGGCGCCAGTCTTGGCGTCGTTGCGCACGGTGATGGTGCCCGCGCCCACTGTGGCGCGCACTTCCTGCTCGCGCTCCTTGCGGTAGTCATAGCCGCTGACGCTCCAGCCGGACGCCCCGGTCTTGCCCTTGCCTTCCTGGCTCTTGTCCGTGGTGAAGGCCACGTCCTTGCCGCCGGTGGCCTTGGCGCCATCGCCGCCGCCCCAGCCAAAGGTGCCGCCCGCATTGACGTAGTAGCTGTGCTCCTTGTCCTGGCCGGAGATATCGCGGAAGCCCAGGGTGCCGGTGTCCAGCTTGAGGTTGCCGTTGTCGGCGGCGACCAGCGCGCCGTCGAGCTGGGTGTGGTTCTCGGTGCGGATGTCCACTCCGTTCTTGCCGGTGATGCTGGTCTGCTCCTGGACCCAGTTGGTCTTGCCGGTGGTCTTGCCCATGCCCAGGGAACCGCTGACGCTGCCACCGCCGCCCAGGCCGATGCTCACGGTGACACTGGCATCCATTTCCTTGCCGCTGACCTTGCCGGTATCCGGCACCGAGGACACGGTCAGGTCACCGCCAACCCGGCCGATGACCTCACCACCGCGCAGGGTGGCGCCGGCGATGGTGGTGTCCTTGCCACTGCTGAAGCGCAGCTGGTCGCCGGCTACCAGATTGGCGTTCTGCTGCCGCTGGTTGTCCCGGTCCAACTGGCCCTTGCCCATGTCGACGCTGGCGTAGACCGAGATGAAGTCCTTGCCGCCCACGGCCAGGCCCACTTCACCACCGCCGCTGTGGCGGTTGGACTCGCTGCTGGAATCGTTCTGCGCGGCGCGGATGGTCAGGTCGTTACCGGCGCCCAGGTCGATATCGCGCCCGGCCTGGACCTGGGTTCCGATCAGGGTCAGGTTGTTGCGCGCCTCAAGGCTGACATCACGCCCGGCGAGGAATACCGACGGGGTGTTGGTGCCCTGGTTCATCTGCTCGCTGGCCACACCGTTGCTGCCGCCGATACCGGCACGGGCGCTACCGCCGCCGCTCTGGCCATTGATGCCGCCCTGGCTGCGGGCGGTCTTGCTCTCTTCGGAGACCGAACCGCGGGCCACATCCACATTGATGTCACGGCCCACCAGGGTGATGTCGCGCCCGGCGTCGAACTGACCACCGCGAATGTTGATGTCATTGCCGGCCACGGCGCTGATATCCCGCCCGGCCCCCAGGCTGGCAGGGCTGTTGCTGTGCACTTCCTGGCGCGAGCTGCTGGACTGGCTGGCCGTACCGAAATGGGTCGCGGTGGTCGGGCCCGAGGTGAACTGGTTGATCGCATCCACGGTGCTGAGCACGCTGGAGGCCTTGCTGGTGTTGTCCTCGCCTTTGCCGGTGCCCTTGAGGGCGTCCATGGTGTTGCCGTAGTTGTGGCTGACATTGACCGTCAGGCCATTGCGGTCACGGCTCTTGCTGCGCTCCTCGATCGAGGTTTCCTTGCCCGCGTCGATGCTGATATCGCGCCCGGCCTGCAGGTTGATATCACGCCCGGCATCCACTCGCGAGCCTTCCAGGGTCAGGTCACGTCCGGCCTTGATGGTTGCATCCTGCCCGGCCAGCAACTGGCTCGGCGCCACGGTCTGCTCGGCATTGCGCGATTTCTGCTTGAGGCCTTCGCTGCCCAGGAACGCGGTGACGCCATTGCGATCGCTCTCCAGGGACAGCCCCACATGCTTCTCGGATTTCCAGTTGCTCTGGTCCGAGCTGTTGCTGCCGGCCAGGACGTTGATGTCGCGTCCCGCCCCCACATTCAGGTTGCGCTCGGCCGCGGCCGTGCTGCCGATCATGTTGACGTCACGGGATGCCTGCAGGGTGGTGTCACGCCCGCCACTGACCACGCTGCCGACACTCTGGGATTGAATGTTTTCCTGGCCGGATTTCTTCGAGGAGGCAATCGAAGTGAAACTGCCGGAACTGGAGAACCCCACCTTGCTCTTGTACTTGTCGCTCTGGCTGCTGGAGGTGTTGGCCGCGTCCATCAGATTGATGTCGCCGTTCTTGTCGATCAGCCCGGCGCGCACTTCGGCATCGCGCTTGGCTTCGATGGAACTGGCCGAGAGGTTGACGTTGGCCCCGGATATCACCACCGCGTCATTGCCGGCACTCAGCTCGCTGCCCACCTGGGTGGTGCTGCTGGAGGTGCGGCTGTTGCCGCTCTTGCTCAGGCCGAAGCTGCCTTTCTTCTTCTGGCTGTAGGCGCTGTCCTGCTGCTCCTGGGCCGAGACCAGGCTGACGTCCCGGGTAGCGCCCACCAGCAGGTCGTTGCCGGCCTTGAGCTGGCTGCCGACCACGGTGACGTCGCGTCCGCCGTTGAGGCTGATACGGCCGTCCTTGTCCTGGCTGACGTTGACCATCAGGTCGTGCCCGGCGCTGATCTCGGAGGCCACGTTGGTGGTGGAGGAATCGGCGCTGCGGGTGGTCTTGCTCTTGCCCCAGGAACCTTTCTTCTTCTGGTAGAAGGTCGAGGACTGCTCGTCCTGGGCCGAAGCGATGACGATGTCGCGCTTGGCATTGAGGGACAGGTCGTTGCCGGCGCTGACCTGGCTCGCTACCACCGCCAGGTCGCGCCCGGCATTGAGTTCCAGGTTGCCGCCGGTGGTCACGCTGGAGCCCAGGGTCTGCACCGTGTCGTTGGTCACCAGGCCGCGACGGATCGCGCTCTGGGTGAAGGTGTGGTCCTGCACCGCCAGCAGGTCGATGTCGCGACCGGCGCTGAGCTTGGCATCGCCGGCACTGGCGAGCTGGCCGAGGTTGGTCAGGTCGCGACCGGCGCTGAGGTCCAACTGCTGGCGCGCGGTGATCTGGCTGCCCTGGTCGAGGATGGTGCGATTGCCCGAGCCGTAGCCGACGGCCACTGCGGTGCGGTCGTTGATGATGTCGCCCTTGATCGAGGTGACGCTGACCTGGTTGCCGCGGATTTCCCCGGCCAGGGCGTTGCGCACGCTGTCCTGGGCCATCAGGCTGACCCGCTCGTTGGCCTCGATCAGGCCGCCCTGGTAGAGGCTGCCGCCAGCATTCACGCTCAGGTCGTTGCTGGCCCGCAGGGTACCGACGTTGGTCAGGTCGCCGCCGGCGATCAGGGTCATGTCGCGCCCCTGTATCAGGCTGCCACCGCGCAGGTTGCGGGTTTCCGCCTGGGCCAGGTAGAGCACCGGCACCAGCACTTTCTCACCCTGCACTTCGCGGGTTTCCATCCACACGATGTCATGGGTCAGCGAGGCCACCTGGGCCGGGGTCAGGGACACGCCGATGCTCAGGTTCAACTGGTCCTTGGAAGCGATGGCGTTGTCCATCAGGTAGCGGTACTGGTCGTAGTCGCTGGTCAGCCCGGCCGCCAGGAAGCGCTGGCCGGTCTGGGCCAGCACCGCGTCGCGAATCAGCCGGGTCTCGTACAGGCCGTCGCCCAGGCGGCGCCAGGTCTGATCGGTGTTGTAGTTGAGGTTGCCGAGCATGTAGTCCGAGCTCATGAAGCGCGACAGGTCGGTGAAGGTCGGGTTGGTCTCGATCAGGTAGCGGCCCTGGGGGTTCTGGCTCTTGACGAACAGGCCGTACTCGCCCTGAGGCACGCGGAAGCTCGACAGCGAGGTCGGGTCCACGGCGGCGAACGGCACGCCGGAGAAATCCACCGGGACGAAGCTGACCTGGGTGGTGCCGTCGGCGCCGACCTTCTCGATGCGTTGCACATCCTTGGCCACCTGGTTGGCCGCCGCGGAGCTCTGGGCATTGACCGTGATCACCTGGCCGCCCACCTGGGCCAGGTTGTTCTGCAGCGTCTGCCCGGTGAGCTGGGCGCGGCTCTGTTCGCTCTGCACGCCGTTTTCAAGGGTGCCGCTGACCTGCAGGTGCAGGCGCTGGCCGGCCTGCAGGGTGGAGGCGTAGGCGCTCTGGGAGCCCGGGGTGATCACCGTGTGGCTGGCGGGTTCGTAGATCGGGTACTGGGTCACCACGGTCGGCAGCGGGTCCTGCTGGCCCGGCGCACGATTGGCGTTGGCGGCGTTCCAGGCGATGGTGGCGCGCTCGGCGGCGCGGAACGCGCGCTTGGAAACCCCGTGCAGGAAATAGCTGATGCTCTCGACCCGTTTGTTCAGGGTCAGGCCCCGGTTGTACAGGTTGTTGGCGGTGATGGAGACATCGCGGTTGGCGGCGATCAGGCTCTGGTCGTTTTCCACCGTATCGGCATTGATGGTCAGGTCACGGTTGGACACCAGGCGGGCGCCAGCGGAGTGCTCGCCCATGGTGCCTTCGTAGGTGGTGTTAACGATGTAAGTGGCGGTGTGGTAATCGCCGGAACAGTCGGTGCAGTTGATCACGATATTGCGCTGGGTGATGGTTTCGCCGACCTGGTACTGGTCCATGGCGTTTTGCAGCAACGCCACGTTGAGGTTCATGTCGCCCTCGCTTTCGATGGTTCCGGAGCGGTTGCTCAGCAGGGCCGCGCGGCCCCCGTCGAGGGCGGCGAAGCTGAGGTTGCCGGCGCTGTAGATGTCGCCGTAGCTGTTGGCCAGGCCGTTGCCCCGCAGCAGCATGTCGCCGCCGCTGTAGATCAGGGTGTCGGCCGAGGTGGTGATGCCGTTGCTGGAGCGCAGCTGCATCTGCCCCAGGGCGCCCAGGGTGCCGCGGTTGTTGATCTGCCCCGCCGACACGTAGAGGTTCTGGCTGGCGATCAGCCGGCCCAGGTTGTCCAGGGTGCCGCGCAGGTTGAGCTCGGTGTCGCCGCCGCTGGCGATACGACCGCCGTTCTGGTTGAGGTCGCTGGCGCCCACCGTGAGCTTGCCCCGGGACGACAGCAGGCCGCTGTTGTTCAGGTTGCCCCCCAGGTCCAGGGTCAGGTAGCCGTCACTGGCCAGTTCCCCGGCGTTGTTCAGGGTTGCAGCGCCCACCCGCAGGCCGCTGGCGCTGGCGATACGGTCGCCGGCACTGAGGTTGAGATCGCCGCCGGTGCTCAGGTCCAGGGCGCCGTTGAGCTGCATCAGCCCGCTGCGGTCCACCCAGCCGATGTCCCAGTCGCCACGGCCCAGGCCGGTGATGCGCCCCTGGAGGCCCGAGAGCCCGCCCAGGTCGAGTTTGAACAGGCCGTTGCCAGCGTGCTCGATGCTGCCGCCGACGTTGTTCAGGTTGCCCGCATTCAGGCTGAAGGCGTTGGAGCCCAGGGCCAGGCTACCGCCCTGGTTGTACAGGCTGCCGCCCAGGCTGATCCGGCTTTGCTCCCCGCCTACGGCGCGGATCCGCCCGCCGGCGCTGTTGTCCAGGTTGCCGCCCACCAGCAGCAGCGAGCCGGCCGACTCCACCAGGCCGCCCTGGTTGTAGAGGTTGGCCGCGGTGGTCAGGTCCAACTGCTGGGCGCTGATTTCGCCGCCCCAGCGGTTGTCCAGGGTCTGTCCGGAAGCGCTGAGCAGGCCGTTGGCGTAGAGCTTGCCTGCCTGGTTGGTGAGGCGGTCCACCACCAGCTTCAGGTTGCCGGCCTGGCTGCTGATCAAGCCGGCCTTGCCGTTCAGGGCACTGTTATCCACAGCCCCGGCCGTCACCGCCAGGGTCGCGCCCTGCAGGGTGCCGCCACGGTTGTCCAGGTTGCCCTGGCCCAGGGTGACTTCACCATGGCCGCCCTGGGCCAGGATCATCCCTTCGGCGTTGTTCAGGCCCCCGGCCACCAGGTTCAGGCCGTCGCTGCCAGCGAGCAGTTGCCCCTGGCGGTTGTCCAGCGCGCCGCCATCGACCTCCAGGCGCTTGCCCTTGAGGGTGCCGCCCTGGTTGTCGAGACGGGCCAGTTGGGTGACCTTGAGTGCCTGGTCACCGGCGTCGATGACCCCGGCGCTGTTGTTCAATACGCCGTTGTTGAGGGCCACATGCAGCCCCCCGGCCTTGGCCACCACTGCGCCCCTGGCGCTGTTGTCCAGGCCCGCGGCGTTGATCCCGACGCTCTCGCCGAGGATCACCCCGCCACTGTTGTTCAGTTGGCCGCCGTTGACTTGCAGATGCCCGTCGCTTTGCAGGCGCCCCTGGCTGTTGAGCAACTGCCCCGGGGTGGCGCCGTCGGCAGTCAAGGTCAGCAGCAAGCCGTCGCTGCCCGCCGCCAGCAGGCCTGCGCCCTGGTTGTCCAGGCGCTGGGTGCTCAGGCTCAGGCGGTCGCCCACCAGTTGCCCGCCACGGTTGTCCAAAAGGCCGTTGTTGGTCAGCAGCAATTGATTGCCCACCACCACGCCGCCCTGGTTGTTCAGGCTGCCGGAGCCGATCTGCACATCGCCGTTCTTGGCCTGCAAATGGCCCAGGGCGTTGTTCAGATGCTGCTTGACCGTCAGGGTCAGCTGGCCGGCTTCGGCGCTGAGTACCCCGCCCTGGTTCTGGCTGAGGCTGTCGAGGTTGGCAGTCAGTACGTTGCCGATCACCTGGCCCTGGTTGTTGGCCAGGTCCCGGGCTTCCAGCAGCAGGTTGTCCTTGCCTTGCAGCAGGCCGCCCTGGTTGTCGATGTCCGCGGTGTGCAGCTCAAGCCCGGTGGCATCCACCGTGCCGCCCTGGTTATCGAGCTTGCCACTGCTGGTGAGGGTCAGCTGCGGAGCAACCAGGGTGCCAGCGCGGTTATCCACGCTGGCGGACTTGAGGCTGAGCAGCGATGTGGCCTGGAGCTTGCCACCCGCATTGATCAGGTCCTGGGCGAGGCTCACCTGCAACTCGCCCTTCTCGGCGCTGACCAGGCCCTTCTGGCTGTTGTCCAGGCGAGTGCCAGTGATCTTGATCTGGTCGGCCAGCAGCTTGCCGCCCTGGTTGAGCAACTCTGCGCCCTGGGTTTCCAGCAGGGTCTGGGCCTGGAGCTGGCCACCGTTGTTGTTCAACTGCTCGCTGACCTTGAAGGTGGCGCTGCCCTGGCTGGCCCCGATCAGGCCCTGCTGGTTGTCCAGCCGCCCGGCGCTGATCTCTACCCGGTCGGCAATCATCGAGCCTTTCTGGTTGCTCACTTCGCGGGCCTTGAGGGTCAGGTCGGCGCCCGCCACTTCCAGGCGCCCGCCGTTGTTGTTCAGGCTATCCAGAGTGAGCGTCGCGGCCTGCTGCTCGCCAAAGCGGATCAGGCCGCCCAGGTTGGCGATGGCCGGGGTGGTCAGCACCAGCTCGTGCTGTGCCAGCACACGGGCCTGTGCGCCCTGGTTGACCAGGCGCGCGGTCTTGACCTCGACCTTGGGCCCCTGAATCACCCCGTTCTGGTTGTTCAGGGCCTGGCGCGCGGTCAGCTCCAGGTTGCGGCTGGCCAGTACGTTGCCGCGGTTCTCCAGGGTGCCGGCGGTCAGCTTGACCTCGCCGTGATCGTTGCGGCTGTTGTCGGTGTTGACTCCGGCTTCGATGATGCCGTGGTTGACCACCTGCGCGGCGTCCACCACCTGGACCCGGTCCCGGGCCGCCAGGCTGGTCTGCACCTGGATCTGCTCGGCGGCCTGCAGGGTCGCCTCGGTGCCGGCGTAGGCCTTGCCCTTGAGCTCGATGCTCTGGGCCTTGATGGCGATGGCCTGGTTGGCGCCCATGCCGGCGACCGTGACCTTGCCGTTGGCGTCGATCTGGATATCACCGGTGCTGGCCGCCATTTCCCCGGACATGTTCACCCCCACGCCCTTTTCCGTGCCCACCAGGCGGATCGCCCCGGCGTACATGCCGCCCAGGGCCGAGCTGTCGATGGCCAGTTCCGGCTTGGCGCTGGCGTCGGCATCCCGGGCCGTGACACTCAGGTCATCGGCCTTGACGTCGTTGCGCCCGGTGATGACGTTGAGCTTCTTGGCGTACAGGTCGGCATTGAGCTTGGTACTGCGGGTGATCAGGTCGAACTGGTCGATGTTGCTGGCGTTGAGGCCGGCGCCTTCGATGCTGATGTCGCCGCCATCGACCTGGAAGCGATCGAGTTTCTGCCCTTCGATCACCGGCTTGCCGGTGGTCAGGGTGGCCCGTGGGGTGTTGATGAAGCCGCAGCCGTTGCAGGTGATGCCATGAGGGTTGGCGACGATCACCCGGGCCGACTGCCCGGCCACTTCGGTATAGCCCGCCAGCTTGCTGCGATTGCTGCCGGTGACTTCGTTGAGAATGACCTGGGCCGCCTGCCCCTTGAGGTTGGGGTTGCCCATGATGTAGCCGCCCAGCTGAGTGTTCTGGGTCGAGCCGGTACCGTTATTGAGGATCAGGCCGTTGCTGCCGACGTTGTATTCGCTGAACTTGTTGTGGGACAAGCCGGCGCCGTTGGCGGCGTTGATGTTGACGATGGGTACGCCATTGCCGGCCGCGCCGATGGTGGCGTTGCCCCCCGCGGCCGGGTCCAGGGCCAGGCCTGCGGCCACGCTGACGATCGGGTTGAGAAACAGGATCCCCGACAACGACAGGGCAATGCATTGGGCAAAAGGCTTGCGTACGTCCATGTGCGAATCATCCATTCAATAACGTTGCGGGCGAGTCAGAAGAACAGGTCTACCCGGAAGTACACCGGGTGCTCTCGCCTCTCGATAATTGCCGGTCGCTCCAGGGAGCGTGCGAAGCTGACGGATGCAGCCAGGTACTGGCCGCGGGCATTGAGTTCCAGGGCATTGCCGCTCATGCGGCCGCGGGCATCGTGGTTGTAGCGATCGCCCTTGATCACCCCCACGTCATACGCAAAGGCCATGCCGTATTCCTGGACAAAAGGCTGCAACGCCGGCCAGGTCACCGCACGGCGCCAGCGCAGTTGGTTGCGCCAGTAGCCGCCGCTGTTGCCGGACAAGGTCTGGTCCTGGAAGCCACGCACCGAGTTGAGGCCGCCGAGGCTGATGCGCTGGGGGCTGAAGAGCACGTCCTCGCTGCGCTGCCCGGTGGCCAGGCTGTCGAAGCTGAAGTTTTCGTTCCACAGGCGAAAGGGCTGCAGGTAGCTCAGGGTCAGGCTGTATTTGTTGTAACGGGCCACCGGCTCGCTGCCATGGGGATTGCCGCTGCCCTGGGCATCCAGGGCGCCGATGCCCTGCTGCCAGCCAATGTCGGCGTTGACCAGGGCATTGCCGATGCGCCGCCCATGGTTGAAGCCCAGCTGGCTTTCGGTGATGCGGTTGCTGGACACGTCGATCAGGTTGTCATCGATGTAGTTGCGCGTGCGCAACTGGCTCAGGCCCAGGCTCATGCCGGTCTTGCTCAGGTTGTCGCGGTGCAGCACCCGTTCGGCGCGCAACTGCTGGTTCTTGCTTTCGCCGTCCATGGTGAAGTCGAAGCCGGTGCTGTCATTGCGGGTGCGGTAGTAGCTCTGGCTGTAGGAATAACTGAGGGTCCACCAGCCCCAGGGCAGGCTGTAGAACAGGCTCTGGTTGTCGGAGTGGCGCCAGCGGTCACTGACCGTGTCCTGATTGGCCCGCAGGCTGAGCTGGTCTGCCAGGCCCAGGGGGCTGTCCCAGTCCAGGCCGAGGCCGGCCTGCTGCTCGCCGGTGCTCTTGTCGCCGCTGTTGTTGCGGGTGGCCGATACCCGCCAGGGTTTCAGACGCTGGCCCTTGAGCCCGACACGGCTGTCGCCCAGTTTCTCTCCCGGGGCCAGTTCCAGTTCCACCTGGCGCGAAGGCAAGCGAGTCAGCTGGTCCACCAGTTGCTCCAGCTCCCGCAGGTTGAGCTCCTCGCCGGTGGTGCCGGGAAAGGCCATGGCCAGTTCCCGCGAGCTGGCCAGGGCGGAACTGTCCAGGCTCTCCAGGCGGCCTTCGACCACCACGATGGTCAGTTGCCCCGAGGCCAGTTCCTGGGCCGGCAGGTAGGCCCGGGTGGTCACATAGCCCTGCTGCAGGTAGTGATGGGTGATGGCTTTGAGCAGGGTGTTGATCTGCGTCACCGACAGGCACTGGTCGCGATAGGGCGCCACCAGGCGCTCGCGATCGGCGGCGGAAAGATGATCGGCACCCTTGAGAATCACGGTCTTGATGGTGAAACAGCGCTGCTCGCCCGGTTGCGGGGCAGGCTCGGGGGGCAAGGTCTTGCCGGGGAGTTGCTGGAGTTCGTCGAGGCGCTTCTGCTGCTCTTGCAGCAACTGCTGCTGGCGATCCCGAATCAGGTCGCGATCACCCGGCGTCTGCAGCGGCGCGGCGCTGAGCGCGAGCGAAGCAGACAAAGCACAAAACGCTACTACAGGCCTGAACAAGCCAAAACGCGACATGCTTTCCATTCCCTAGAATCACGGATTTTGGCTGGCCAAACGTCCGCGTGGTGCGTCCCGGCACCTGTTTTCGAAGGGAACAAAGTGTAAATGTAAAAAAATTTACATAACAAAAAAGCGACGAGCGGTAGCTGCCAGACCTATCTCATTGAAAGCTAATGGTTTACGTGCTGCGAAACTCTGAAAAACCGATGCAGGCCAAGGTCCTGTAGCGCGCGCGATACCTCGGCCCCATCGATTCAGGCTCATTTCTTCTTCAGGCAATCACTCATGAACGCCTTGCGCGCATCGCCCTTGAGCGCCTGGGTGGTGGCCGTGGCGTTGCAGGTCTTCATTCTTTCCTGAGGCGTGGACGGGGTAGCCGCAGCTGCCGGGGCCGCCTTGAGGCAAGTGCTCATGAAGGCTTTGCGCTCATCGCCCTTCAGGGTCTTGGCGGTGGCCTCGGCATTGCAGGTAGTCATCTTGTTCTGCTGGGCGGTGGCGGCAAAACCCTGGGAGCACAGCAGCAGGCCCACCATCAACAACGGAATACGCAACATCTTCATGGAGTTTTCTCCTTGTCACCGCACCGACGGGCACGGCCTCCAGCGCAGTGTAGACAAAGCCTGTTACACCTTCACCTGTTCTGCAGGCCGGCCCGGCGATACTGCTCCGGCGTGCTGCCAGCCTGGCGCTGGAACATCGCGATAAACGCCGAGGCGCTGCTGTAGCCCATGTCGAAGGCGATTTCCTGGATGCTGCGCGAGCTCTCCAGGGCCTCGATGGAGGCCAGGAAACGCTGGCGCTGGCGCCATTCGCCAAAACTCATGCCCAATTCGCGCACGAACTGCCGGGCCAGGGTCCGCTCGCTGACATGGGCCAGCCCCGCCCAGTGGGCCAAAGGCTGGTTGTTGCCCGGTTCGGCCTGCAGGGCCTGGAGCACCCGCAGCAGGTCGGGGCTGCTGGCGTAGGGCAGGTAACAGGTATGCACCGGCGCCTGGCGCAACTGGTCCAGCAGCACCTGGGCCAGGCGCTGGTCGGCCTCGCCCTCGGGGATCTGCACGTCACGGGCGGCGAAGTCCTTGAGGATCGCCTTGAGGATCTCGCTGATGGCCAGGGTACTGCCCCCGGCCGGCAACTCGGCACACAGCTCCGGGGCCAGCAGTACGGCGCGGTAGTTGATCGGCTGCGCGGTGTAGAAACTGTGGGGCGTCTGTGGCGGCACCCACACCGCATATTGCGGCGGCGACATGAAACGCTGGCCGGCAATCTCCATGTGCATCACGCCGTGGGCCGAATACTCCAGGCAGCCCCAGGGGTGGCGATGCTCCAGGGCATGGCTGTGGGCGGCGAAGTCGGCATAGCGGAAGTACACCGGCGCGGGCAGCCCGTGGAAATCCAGGAGATCGATGTGTTTTTTGCTCATGCTGTCCGGATGTCGGGGCGGGTTGTCCGGTTCGCAGTATAGGCATTGATCCGGACAAGAGGATAATCAGCCTTCATCAACTGTCTGGTTGTCTCCATGCAATACGCTTATCCACTGCTGGCCATCTTTATCTGGGCCGGCAATACCGTGATCAACAAACTCGCCGTGGGCGCGATCTTTCCCGCGGAGATCGGCTTCTATCGCTGGTTGCTGGCGGGCCTGCTGTTTACCCCCTTCATGCTCAAGCCGGTGATCAAGCACTGGCCGGAGGTCCGCCCCAACCTCTGGCGCATCGCCATTCTCGGTGTGCTGGGCATGGCGGTGTACCAGAGCCTGGCCTACTTCGCCGCCAGCCTGACCTCGGCCACCAACATGGGCATCATCCTTTCGCTGATGCCGCTGATGTCCCTGGCCATGGCCATCGCGGCCCTGGGCCAGCGCCTGACTGCCGGAGCCCTGGTGGGCGCCGTGCTGTCCTTCGCCGGGGTGCTCGTGGTGGTGTCCTCCGGCAGCCTGGCCGCGCTGCTGCAACACGGGGTCAACCTGGGGGACGCGATGATGCTGGTGGCCACCCTGGCCTACGCCATCTACAGCACCCTGCTGAAGAAATGGCAGCTGCGCCTGCCGCCGCTGGTGCTGTTGTATCTGCAGGTGCTGGTGGCGGTCGTGGTGCTGCTACCGTTGTTCCTGGCTTCGCCGAAGGTAGGCCCGACTCTGCAGAACATTCCGCTGGTGCTCTATGCCTGCCTGCTGGCTTCGATGCTCGCGCCCTTGGCCTGGATGCAGGCGGTGGTGCGCCTGGGGCCAAGCCGGACCACGCTGTTTTTCAATCTGCTGCCATTGATCACGGCGCTGATTGCAGCAGTGGTGCTGCATGAGCAGTTGGCCTGGTTCCATTTGGTGGGTGGCTTGCTGACCTTGGGCGGGGTGATTCTCTCGGAACGCTGGACCACCGTGCTGGGACCGCTCGCCGGCAAGCCGGCTTCTGCCGGGCAACGCTGAGATCAGAGGCCGGCGGCCTTGAGGCGCCGGGCATGTTCGACGAACAGGCGGATCGGCTCCGCGCCCTTGCCCACCAGCCCCAGGGACTGATTGACGATATCGAAATGGTCCAGCGGGTAATCATCGCCAATGACCTGCCCCAGGTGCGAGCTGTAGCGCCCCACCATACCGTCGCACTGGCCGGCTTCACGGACGAAGGTGCGGGCGAACAGCCGGCAACTGCGGTTGGTGCCGTCGAACAGGTTACGCCCGCGGTTGGTCTTGCCCGGCTGCAAAATGCCGGACCAGGAGTAGTAGTGCACACCGTCGACCTGCGCCGGCCCTTGCCCGCCCCATTCCTGCGGCAACCCCTGGGGGTACTGGCGGTTGAACAGGGCCACGCCCTCGGTGGTCAGGGACTGGTGCGAAGCATGGATATCCACCGGCTGCTTCGGTCCGCGATAGCCGGTTTCCAGCAACCGCATCAGGCTTGAAATCCCCCTCAGCAGCAGGCTCAGCACTCGCCCCCGCAGGCTATGGGCGGGTGAATGCCGCTGCAGATAATCCGCCAGCTCGGAGCCATGGTTGGGCCCCGCCACCGACGTTACCGAGGCCACCCAGTCCGGGCGCCTGGCGGCGGCGTAGCGCGCGGTGAGCGCGCCCTGGCTGTGGCCGATCAGGTTGACTCGGGCGGCGCCGGTCTCGGCCATGATCCGCTGGATCTGCGCCAGCAACTGCTCACCGCGCACCTCGCTGGAATTGAGCGGCGAGACCTGCACCGCGATCACCTGCGCCCCGCCCCGGCGCAAGGCCGGAATGATCCCGTACCAGTAGGGGTACAGCAGCAGGCGGACAAAGCCGAGCATGCCGGGCACCAGGACCAGGGGGTAACGGGTGGCAAGCTCTTGGGACATGCGGCGACATCCTTGTGCGAAGGCAGCGGGGCTGGCTGAAAGCTAGACCATAACCGGGGCCGTCGTCAGCCCCCATGACGCTTTGGCGACAAACCGGTGACAGCCCGTTTCTCCCAGTAGCTACTTCAGCCCGGCCACCCCCGCCATGATCAGCCCCACCGATACCAGCTTGACCGCCGTCAGGCTTTCTCCCAGCAGCAGGCAGCCCAGCAGCACCGTGCCCAGGGAACCGATGGCGGTCCAGATCGGGTAGGCCACGCTCACCGGCAACTCGCGCATGGCCAGGGTCAGGAAATAGATCCCGCCCACCGCCGCGACCACCGTCAGCAGCGACGGCCAGGGCCGGGTAAAGCCCTCGGCGTACTTCATGCCCATGGCGAACGTGACCTCGAAGGCCGCCGCCAGCAGCAGGAACATCCAGGCCATGGCGCCGCCCCCTCAGAAACTCTGCGCCAGGGCCAGCAGGCGCTGCTGGGCTTCGCCACAGGACTGCGCGAATCGCTCGGGCGCCGACTCCTCGCCTTCCGCCGCAACCACGGTGACGTCTGCGATACCGATAAAACCCAGGGCCGTGCGCAACCAGCGGTCCGCGTGGTTCATCGCTTCATGCTCGCCCCCCGGGCCAAAGCCGCCCCCGCCGCGGCTGGTAACGATCAACACCTTCTTGCCCTGCACCAGGGGCTGGTACTGGGCCACGCCGTTGTCCTGCTGGGTGTTGAAGGTCAGCCCCAGGCGCACGATGTGATCGACCCAGGCCTTGATCCCGCTGGGCACGCTGAAGTTGTGCATTGGCGCCGAGATCACCAGGCGCTGATGGCCAAGCAACTCCGCCACCAGTTCGTCGCTCAGGGCCAGGTCGGCCTGCATCGACAGAGGCCGCGCCTCGGGCTGTGGATAAAACGCGGCGGCGATAAAGGCTTCGCTGACGTGGGGCAAGGCACCCCGGCCAACCTCGCGCCGGGTCAACCGCCCCTGGGGATTGGCCGCTTGCCAGGCCTGGAGGAAGGCGTCGGCCAGGCGCCGGCTGTGGGAACGCTCGCCCCGTGGGCTACCGTGGATCGCAAGAACTGTACTCATCTCATCTGCCTCAGAGGGGTTGCTGATGGCGGCCTTGAAACCAAGGCCGGTCCGCGCTAAAGCTAAGAGCACAGCCGCACTGCAACAAATGAACAGAATTTCTTCCAGATGAATTTATCTCAGCCATGGAGCACTCAATGTTCGCCCACCTGCCCCTCACCGCCCTGCGCACTTTCGAGTCCGCCGCGCGCCTGCTGAGTTTCAAGGCCGCCGCCGAGGACCTGTCGGTGACGCCCACCGCGGTGTCGCACCAGATCCGCAGCCTGGAGCACTGGCTGGGGGTGGCGCTGTTCGAACGACTGCCGCGCCAGGTGCGCCTGACCGAGCCCGGCCAGCGCTTGTTTCACAGCTTGCACGGTGCTCTTTTGGAAGTGACCCAGAGTGTCGATACGCTGCGGCCCACACCCAGCAATGCCCAACTGACCGTTTCCACCACCGCGGCCTTTGCCGCCCTGTGGCTGGTACCGCGGCTGGGGCGCTTCTATGCCCGGCACCCCGGCATCAGCCTGCGCCTGGATACCCAGTGCGAGGTGGTGGACCTGCAACAGGACGCCAGCATCGACGTGGCGATCCGCTACAGCCAGGAGGGCTACCTGGACCTGCACGGCCTGTGCCTGTTCGACGAACGTTTCGCAGTCTACGGCTCGCCCCAGCAGGTGGCCCTGGCCCGCCAGCAGGCGCCGACCCTGATCAGCGTGCACTGGCGCAACTCCCGGCTGTATGCCGACGGTTGGCAGGCCTGGTGCGCCCAGGCCGGGGAAAGCTGGTTCGATGACGCGCCGCTGATCCGCTCCTACGACGAGGAACAGTACGCCCTGCAAGCGGCCATTGCCGGCCAGGGCCTGGTCCTGGCCAGCGACATACTGGTGTCCCAGAGCGTGGCCAGCGGCCTGCTGCAGCCCTACCGACCCGAAGTCCAGGTGGACGGCGCCGGCTACAGCGCCCTGTGCGTGCCCGGCCGCGAGCGCCATCCGCCGGTGCGCGCCTTCCTTCAATGGCTACAGCAGGAATCATTGCTGGCCGGGCACCCGCCACTGGCACGCAGTTGACCGCCGGGCACATCCGATAAAACTTTTTGCCGCCGCCGCGACTCACAACCAAGGTAGCGATCAGGCCAACAGAGCCTGGCGTAAATCGGATTAGCCTCCAGGAGATCGAGATGAGCGACATGCATTTGTCTGATGTGAACACCTTGCGCGAACGGGCCCGCCAACACGTGGAAAACGGAGCCGTGACCGAGGGCTACAACGCCGATCGCGAGGAGATACTGCGCCTGCTCAACGAGTCGCTGGCCACCGAGCTGGTCTGTGTGTTGCGCTACAAGCGCCACTACTTCATGGCCAACGGGATCAAGGCCAGCGTCGCCGCCAGCGAGTTCCTCGAGCACGCCACCCAGGAAGCCGAGCACGCCGACAAACTGGCCGAGCGCATCGTCCAGCTCGGTGGCGAACCGGAGTTCAACCCCGACCTGCTGTCCAAGCACTCCCATGCCCAGTACGTGGCCGGCAACACCTTGAAGGAAATGGTCTACGAGGACCTGGTGGCGGAGCGCATCGCGGTCGACAGCTACCGCGAGATCATCCAGTACATCGGTGACAAGGACCCCACCACCCGCCGCCTGTTCGAAGATATCCTGGCCCAGGAAGAAGAACACGCCGACGACATGGCAGACATCCTCAACGACCTGTAACGCCCTCTCCCCCAAGCCCGCCCTGGCTGCAGCGGCGGGCTTTTTTCTGGCCGCGCGCCCTGGCCCTTAATGAGTCGGTTTCACCGTCACCGGCGCCTTGCCCGAGCGCATCTGCTGCAACAGCGGCGCGCACTGGTTGGGCTCATCGCCGCTGGGCGCCACCAGCGCCAGCAGGCCCGCAGCAGGCCCGGCGATCACCCCCAGGGCCACCATGCCGGCACCGCGCAGTACCAGGGGCACGGCCTTGACCCCGGCACTGGGCTGGATGAACTTGCCCTGTACATAAAGCGGCGAGCGCAGGGAGAACAGGCGCAGGCCCTTGGATTCCGGAGTGATGGTCAGGTCCAGTTGCTCGCTGGCCATATTGGCGGTGCCATCGATGTAGATGATGGCGTTCTCGGTGTCGAAGACGAACAGCCGGGTAGTCGCCAGGCCGCTCTTGATGCCGAAGTCGGCCGCCGCGCAATTGATCTTCACTTCCTTGTCGCCAAACATCTTGCCGACCACATAGTTGCCGACGTTGAGCCCGGCGATTTCCATCAGGCTGCGGCTGATGGCGCCATCGTTGATCAGCATCTTCAGGTCACCGTTGGCGCTGCCCAGCAGGGCCGCCACCGAGTTGCCGCGACCGGCGATGTCGGCATCGCCATTGAGCTCGCCAAAGCTGGTCTTCATCGGTTCGAAGGTGGGGAACAGTTGCTTGAGCTTGAAATTGCGCGCCGTCAGCCTGGCCCGGCCCTCCAGCGGCGTGGTGTGGCCGTTGAGGCGGATCTGGGCATCGAGCTTGCCGCCGGCCACGCCGAAGCGCAGGGGCTCCAGGCTGAGCTGGCCGTCGTTGAGCACCAGGTGGGTGTACAGATCGGTGAACGGCAGCTCGGCGCTGTGGACGATGCGCTTGCCGGTGAATTCCACATCGGCGTCCATGTCCCGCCAGCGCTCGGTGCGGAACTCTTCCACCGGCAGCACCTTGTCCGCCGGCTGCTTGCTCTCGCCGCCCCGGGCCTTCTGCTTGGCGTTGGAGTCGGCGCCGATCAGCGGCCCCAGGTCGCTCATCAGCAACTGGTTGGACACCAGCGCGCCACTGAGTTTGGGCCGTGGCTGGCTGGCCACGTAGGTCAGGTTGCCGTGGATGTCGCTGTCGCCGATCTTGCCGTTGAAGTCCTGGTAACTGAAGGTCGCGCCCGCCGGATCGTGCAGCTTGGCGGTCAGGTGGCCGTCGGTGGAATAGGGCGGCGAATCCGGCAGGGTCACCCCGGTCAGCGGGTAGAGGTTGCCCAGGCTGGTGCCCGCCAGCTTCAGGCGCAGGTCCAGGGCGCCGAGGTTCAGCGGGTCGGTCAGGCTGCCGCGCAGCTCCACCTTGGTGTCGCCGATCTGCGCCTGGGCCTGCAGCGGAAACGGCTTGCGGGAATCCTGCAAGGCCAGCAGGCCGCCGATCTTGCCGGTGCCGGCGAGCTTCTGCCCGTGATACTGGCCCTTGACCTTGAGGGCGAAGGCATAGGCCTGGGCCTCGGCGCCTTTCTCGGCCACCTTCTTCGCTTCACTTTCACCGACGATATCGCTGAACGGGATCGGCTTGCCGAGCAGTTCCACCTGCAGGTCCAGCTGGGTCTTCAGGCTCTGGTCATCGAGGGTCACGTGGCCCTTGTCGAAACCGATGGCACCGATGTCCACCGTCCAGTTGGACGGTTCGGCGTTCGGGTCCTTGGGGTCGAACTTGAAAGTCCAGTTGGCGCGCCCATCGGCCAGGCGCTGCAACGCGGCGTCGGGCTCGGTGAGGTCGATGCGCGGAATGCTCACCCGTTGCGCCAGCAGGGCCAGAGGCGAAATGCGCAGCTCAACCCGCTTGAGGCTGACCATCTGCGGCGCCTTGGACCAGTCCGGGTTGCCCAGGGTCAGGTCCTGGGCCACCACGTGAGGCCAGGGCACCCAGGCCCGCCAGCCACCTTCGTCAGGTTCGCGTTGCCAGACCACCGACAAATCGCCATTGATCGCGAAGGGCCGGTGCAACTCCTCGGAGACCTTGGCATTGAGCGTGGTTTGATCCGGTTCCAATCGAAGAACGCGATCACCAGTACCAGCACCGCCAGTAGCAGGATCAGGCCAGTGATGGACCAGGCGAGAATTTTACGAGTGCGCGTCATTGCACGAGGCTCCTGAAGACAACTGAGCGCCCAACCACGACGCATCGATGAACTGCCGATGGAAAAATCACCGGCCATGAAAACTACGACTGACAAAGCCCGCGCAGGTTTAATCCGGCTACCCGATCCGCTGAAAAAACCTGCTTTCCTGATCACTCGGACAGCTTTGTGTTACCTCGAGCCGCCCCTCCCTGAAGCGGCAGTGAGTCGAAAATACCCACCCTGGTGCAAAAGCAATCGGCGTTAACGCCCGAGCTAGAGCCTTCGCGGCAAACAATCAATTCCGTTGATTATTACCATTGTGTTTATGAACTTTTATATCGATTTAGCGGCGGTAACATTAGCTCCGTACCCAATTTATCGCCCTACCAAGGAGCAACCCATCATGAAACGCCAACTTTTACTGAGCCTCGCCTTATCTGTTCTGGCTGCCAACGCCTTCGCCCTGCCAGCCGCTGAACAAGCCACCCCACAGGTCAAGGCCAGCCACAGCGTGTTCACCCAGACCCTGGCCGAAGGCGGTTCGGATCGCCTGATCGAACGCAACAAAGTCGCTGCCGACGGTTATGACCGTACTCCACAAGGCCAGAGCGTTGCCGAAGACGGCTATGATCGCACCCCTCAAGGCCAGAACGTTGCCGAAGATGGCTACGACCGTACACCTCAAGGCCAGAACGTCGCCGAAGATGGCTACGACCGCACCCCACAAGGTCAAAACGTAGCTGAAGGCGGCCGTGATCGCCTGGAAGAGAAAGGCCTGGTGGAAGATGGCTACAGCCGTACACCTCAAGGTCAGACCGTTGCCGAAGGCGGTGCTGATCGCCTGGCCGAACGTCATCAAGCTGCGAGCTGAGGCCATGCTGGCCCTGGAAAAAAGCCCGATCCCTGGATCGGGCTTTGACTTTTATAGCAGCTGCATTTTTCCCCCTGCCTCTCCCGCCTGTCTCTGACAGCAGTTCGACTCCGGCAAAGTTGATTTGCTAGAGTGCGCCGCTCCCATTGAGCAAAGAACGCCCCGCCGATGCTGCCCCGCGCCGAACAGAAGCAACAGACCCGCAACGCCCTGATGGATGCCGCCCGGCACCTGATGGAGTGTGGCCGTGGGTTTGGCAGCCTGAGCCTGCGGGAAGTGGCGAAAGCCGCGGGTATCGTGCCCACCGGTTTCTACCGGCACTTCAGCGACATGGACCAACTGGGCCTGGAACTGGTCAGCGAAGTCGGCCAGACCTTTCGCGAAACCATCCGCCTGGTGCGCCACAATGAATTCGTCATGGGCGGCATCATCGATGCCTCGGTACGCATCTTCCTCGATGTAGTGGAAGCCAAGCGCTCGCAGTTCCTGTTTCTGGCCCGAGAGCAGTACGGCGGCTCACTGCCGGTTCGCCAGGCCATCGCCACCTTGCGCGAGAACATCAGTTCGGACCTCGCCGCCGACCTCACCCTGATGCCCAAGCTCCAGCACCTGGACGCCGCCGATCTCAGCGTCATGGCCGACCTGATCGTCAAAAGCGTGTTCGCCACCCTGCCCGACATCATCGATCCCCCGGCCCAGGCCCTGCCCGAACACCTCACGCCCCAGGCCAAGATCACCCAGCAACTGCGCTTCATCTTCATCGGCCTCAAGCACTGGCAAGGCCTGGGCAGCACCGAGTAACTCGCCCGCACCGCTCCCCCTTCACACTATGCGCCCCGCTCTGGGCTGCGCGTTTGCGCCTGCCTGCCCGCCGGGCACCGGATTGCAGCAAAAACATTTCCCGCGCACCAACTCAGTGCTATAAATCAGCTCAGCGCATCAATTTGTAACAAGATGAAACAAGGTTTTGCCCCTTTTTCAGGCGCAGTTCCGGCATCGAGAAAGGGTTTTTCCTCTCCACCGAGTGATTGGCAAGGCCCTTGCTCTGGCTTGTGCATCGCTCATAGCTGGAAGCTTTCCGATGCTGGTGATCCACCGCAGAACCACTCCCCAAGCCACCTGGTCCGCCGAACTGCACCTGACTTACGAGGCCCGCAGCAAAAGCCGCCTGCGCTGTTTCAGTGCCGCCGGTGAAGACGTCGGCCTGTTTCTGGAGCGGGGCCAGCCACCGCTGCACGATGGGGAGTTCCTGGAGGCCGAGGACGGGCGCATCGTCAAGGTCTGCGCCCGCCCGGAAGCCCTGCTGCACGTCACCTGCCGCAACGCCTTCGAACTGACCCGCGCCGCCTATCACCTGGGCAACCGCCACGTGGCCCTGCAGGTGGGTGACGGCTGGCTGCGCCTGCTGGACGACTATGTGCTCAAGGCCATGCTCGAACAGCTGGGGGCCAGCACCGCGCCCCTTGAGGCACCGTTCCAGCCCGAGCATGGCGCCTATGGCGGCGGCCACCATCATTCGCGCCACGGCGATGAAGACTTCAACTATCCGCCGCGCCTGCACCAGTTCGGCGTCCGCCCATGAACCCGGCCTGGGCCCTGCTGCGCCTGGCCAGCCCGCAGTTGCCGATTGGCGGCTACAGCTATTCCCAGGGCCTGGAAATGGCCGTGGAGCAGCAGCGGGTAAATGATCAGGCCAGCGCCCGCCGCTGGATCAGCGATCAACTGCTGCTGAACCTGGCACGCTTCGAAGCACCGCTGCTGCTCGCCCACTGCCAGGCCGCAGCCGACCAGGACTGGGCCCGCTTGCAGCAGTTGAGCGAGGAACATCGGGCCAGCCGCGAAACCCGCGAGCTTTACCAGGAAAGCCGGCAGATGGGTTATTCCCTCAAGCAACTGCTGGAGGGTTTGCCGGAACTGGACAGCGATGCCAGGGAACTGCTGACGCACCAGGACGAACCACACCTGGCCCTGGGCTGGGCCCTGGCGGCACGGGCCTGGGGCATCAGCCCGGCGGACGCCCTGGCCGCCTGGCTGTGGAGCTGGCTGGAGAACCAGCTGGCGGTGCTGATGAAGACCCTGCCCCTGGGCCAGCAGGCCGCCCAGCGCCTGACCAGCGAGCTGCTGCCACTGTTGCAGCAAGCCCAGCACAACGCCGCGAACTTTGACCCCAACCATCATGGCAGCGCCGCTTTCGGCCTGTCCCTGGCGAGCATGGCCCACGAGCGCCAGTACAGCCGCCTGTTCCGTTCCTAGGAGAAACTCATGAACGCACAACCTCTGCGCGTCGGCATCGGCGGCCCGGTGGGCTCCGGTAAAACCGCCCTGACCCTGGCCCTGTGCCTGGCCCTGCGCGAGCGCTACAACCTGGCGGTGGTGACCAACGATATCTACACCCGTGAAGACGCCGACTTCCTGGTACGCAATGAGGCCCTGGCGCCGGAACGGATCATCGGCGTGGAAACCGGCGGCTGCCCGCACACCGCGATCCGCGAAGACGCCTCGATCAATCTGGAAGCGGTAGACCAGTTGAACCGGCGCTTTCCCGGGCTCGACCTGATCCTGGTGGAGTCCGGCGGCGACAACCTCTCGGCCACCTTCAGCCCCGAACTCTCCGATCTGACCATCTATGTGATCGACGTTTCCGCCGGTGACAAGCTGCCGCGCAAGGGCGGTCCGGGCATCTGCAAATCCGACCTGCTGGTGATCAACAAGATCGACCTGGCGTCGCTGGTGGGAGCCTCCCTGGAGATGATGAACAGCGATACCCAGCGCATGCGCGGCGGCAAGCCGTTCGTCTTCAGCAACCAGAAAACCGGCCAGGGCCTGGCGGACATCATCGCCTTCATCGAACGCCAGGGCCTGCTCACCGCTGCCTGATCCCCGAACCCAATCCGCTCAACAAGGAAAGCCACTCCATGACCCTAAAACGCATCCTCGGGGCCCTGGCCCTGCTGCTGACCCCGGCCCTGGCCTTCGCCCACCCGGGCCATGGCGACAACGGCCTGATGGCCGGTATCAGCCACCCCATCAGCGGCCTCGACCACCTGCTGGCCATGCTCGCTGTCGGCCTGTGGGCCGCCCAGCAGCAAGGCGCCGCGCGCTGGGCGCTGCCTTGCACCTTCGTCGGCACCATACTGATCGGTGGCGTGCTGGGCTTCGAGGGCCTGGAGTTGCCGGCCCTGGAAAGCGGCATCGCCGCTTCGGTATTGGCCCTGGGCCTGGCCGTGGCCCTGGCCGTGCGCCCGCCCCTGAGCCTGGCGATTGCCGCCACCGCGCTGTTTGCCCTGTTCCATGGCGTGGCCCACGGCCTGGAACTGCCGGACATGTCCAGCCCTTGGGCCTATGCCGCCGGTTTTGTGGCGGCCACTGCGGCCCTGCATGCCGCCGGCTATGCCGTGGTACGGGTACTGCCTCAGGCGGCAGCGCCGCTGGTGCGTCTGGCCGGTGCGGCCTCGGCCGCTACGGGCGTGTGGTTGCTGGCAGGCTGATCCCTGCTTCATCTGCAGGAGCCGGCTTGCCGGCGAAGGCGGTCTTGCGGGCCTCCTTCGCTGGCAAGCCAGCTCCTGCCAGTATGTCGTGCTCGGCGGGCAAGCCGCCTTGTGGGGCTTCTCTGGTAACATGTCGCGCATTCAAAACTGCCGTGACGACGCCAGCCAATGCCCGATGTATCCCGCTCCGCCACCTCGCCTGAATCGAGCGCTCTGTTCAACGCCATGCAGCAGCATTTCCACAAGGTGATAGTGCCGCTGTGGCAAGGCCCGGGCTGGAATCCGCAGTTGGCGCTGCCCTATGAGGCGCTGGACGCCGAGCATCGGCCGCTGCCGCCGCAGCGCTATCGAGCCATGGCCTGTGCCCGGCAGTTGTATCTGTTCTCCCAATTGATCGGCGATGCCGCCGCGCCCTTTGCCCAGGAGCGCGCCGCCGCGCTGTTTCGCTCGCTGCAGCGGCACTTCCACGACGCCGAGCACGGTGGCTGGTTCTACAGCATCGACCCTGAAGGCGCGCCGCTGGATCGCCGCAAGGACCTCTATACCCACGCCTTTATCCTCTTCGCCTGCGCTCATTACTGGGCCAAGGTCCGCGAGCCGCTGGTGGAGTCGGTGCTCAACGCCGCCCTGGAAGTGGTAGCCCAGCGCTTCGCCCGCGGCGACGGGCTCTACGAAGCCAGCCTCGCCGAGGACTGGTCCATATTGGGTTCGGGGCCGCTGCAAAATCCACTGATGCACCTGGCCGAAGCCTTTCTCGCGATCCTGGCCGTACGCGAGGACGCTGCGGTGCAAGCCGCGTTGCTGGACCTGTGCCAGGCCATGCAGCAGCAGTTCATCGACCCCCAGCACGGGGTGATGATGGAGAAGCCCCTGGGAGCTGTGGATAACTGGTTCGAGCCGGGGCACCAGTTCGAGTGGTACTTCCTGCTGGCCTCGTCACAGTTACTGCGCGGCAGCGCCCTGCACGCTTGCGTGGAACGAGCCTTCGCCTTTACCGAGCAACTGGGAGTCGAGCCCGAGAGCGGCGCCGTGTGCGCCATGCTCGAACTGCCGCCCCGAGCCGGCGTCAAGGACGCCACCCAGCGCATCTGGGCCCAGGCCGAATACCTGCGTGCCCTGACCTTGCGCCCGGCTGGCCAGGCGCCCTTGCTGCGTCAGCTAAAAGCGCTGCAAGCGCATTTCCTGCATGCAGGGGGCTGGAATGAATGCCTGGATGCCAACGGCGCGGTCAGCCGGCGGGATATGCCCTCGACCACGCCTTATCACCTGGCGACCTGCTATCGCGGGCTGGCGGAATATTTTGCCTGAGGCCCTTGGCCGGCAAGCCGGCTCCTACGCGGTGTTGTAGGAGCCGGCTTGCCGGCGAAACAGGCGCCGCCCCTCAAGCGATCCACTTGCGATCCCCGGTAAAGCTGATGGTCAGCCAGCGCGCTGCGTCGGCCTCTCCCAACTGGCTGGAAATCTCCTCGCGCAAGCGGTCCAGAGTCGCCACATCCTGCAGCGGATAGTGCGCCGGCAAGACGATATGGATCTCGATAAACCGCGCCCGACCGTGCTTCTGCACGTAGCTGATGTAGTCGTCGAAACCATGGGCGGCCTTGGCCTGCTCCATCACATTGCGGACCTTTTCGTCCAACTGGTCCGGGGCGATCCCCAGCACATCACGCAGGGCCGGGCGCAGGATCTTCAGCGCCGGCGGCAACATGCTCAGGGCCAGCAGGATCAGGATCGCCGGGTCGACATACACCGCCCACTGGCCGTGCCCGTACTGCTTGAGCAGCAAGGCGATGATGAAGCTCACCAGCAGCCCCACCGATAGCATCGCGTCCACCAGCCAGCTGATGTTGTCGAACTGGATCAGCGACGACTTGAGCTTGCGGTTACGCCGGCGCACGTAGAAGAAGTAGGCGAACTCCGCCACGGCGAAAAACGCTGCATAGAAAATCACCAGCCCCAGCTCGACCTCGCGGCCACCGTTGATGATGCCGAACACCCCATTGAGGAAGGCGTAGATGGCGATCAGCATCAGGAAGCTGCCTTCGATCAGCAGCACCATGGGTTCCAGGTGCCAGAAGCCGAACTGGAAACGGTGGTTGCTTTCCTTGGCGATCAGCTTGGCGGTGATCAGCATCAGGACCTTGATGAAGGTGGCGATCAGCGAAAAAAATCCATCGAACAGGATGGATTGGGCGCCAGAAACAAAACCCGTGACGATACCGGCGATCGCCACGGCGAACATCAGTACGGTCGATTGTTTGAGCAGAGCCTGCTCACCTCGGTTACTCACGATTCCTCCTATCGAACTTCAAAAACGCCGCCTCGTGTGAGGCAGCGGCGAAATTTCTGGCGGGAATTCTAACCTGTCAGGGCTGACCACAAGCTGAAACGAATCAGCTTATGTGTATCCGAGTACAACTGTAGCCGCTGCCGAGCGATGGCGAGGCTGCGACCGCCTCCGCAGGAGGCGCAAGATCTTGCGGGCGCTGGAGGGCCCTGCGGCCCTGTCGCAGCCTGCGGCAGCGGCTACAGGGGGCTCATGACTTGGCGTTGCGTTCGATGGCGAAACCGGCCCAGGTCTGGCTCACAGGCATCAGCTCCAGGCTGTTGATGTTGACGTGTGCCGGGGTATTGAGCACCCAGAAAATGGTGTCGGCGATGTCCTCGGGCTGGATTGGCTCGGCCCCGGCGTAGGTGGCGTCGTAGCGTGCCTGGTCACCGGCGAAGCGCACCAGGGAGAACTCGCTTTCGCACAGCCCCGGCTCGATGTTGGTGACGCGCACGCCGGTGCCCTGCAGGTCGCAGCGCAGGTTCAGGGAGAACTGTTTGACGAAGGCCTTGCTCGCGCCATAGACGTGGCTGCCCGGGTACGGGTAGTTGCCGGCGATGGAGCCCAGGTTGACGATGCCTGCGCCGCGGCCATGGGCGATCAACCGTGGCAGCAGCAGGCGGGTGCTGTACATCAGGCCCTTAATGTTGGTGTCGACCATGGTGTCCCAGTCATCCAGGTCGCACTTGGGCGCCGGGTCCACGCCCAGGGCCAGGCCGGCGTTGTTGATCAGCCCGCGCAGCTTGCTGAACGAGGGCGGCAACTGGGCGATGGCCTCTTCCATAGCCTTGCGGTCGCGCACATCGAGCACCAGGCCATGCACCTCGGTCTGTTTGGACAGCTCCGCGCACAGGGCGCTGAGGCGCTCCTCGCGGCGGCCGGTCAGTACCAGGGACCAGCCGGCTGCGGCAAAGCGCCGGGCGCAGGCTTCGCCAAAACCGGAAGTCGCGCCCGTAATGAACAGTGTGGAAGTCATGGTGTTCTCCTTGCTGGGTGGCGAGCCGCCGTTTCGATAAAAAACGCTTCGCAGCATGCCCGGGCCGGCTCCTACCGGCAACCGCGCCGTTGGCCGTAAAGAGCCGCAAGCGGTGAGCGCGCCCGATGCTCGCTGTACAAAAAACACTCACCAGGCGCCAAGCCACGGGTTACATGGCCTGCAGCCATGTGCACGCACCTTATCCACAGGCCGGTCCACAGTCTTTGGGGGCAAGTGCAAAGGGCTGAAAGCCGCTATCCACAGGGCCTGCGCGGGTCCAGCAGAAGTTTTTTGCTTGACCCGGACCGCGGGTCCATGCAGCCGGCCCGGGCAAAGATGACCGCACGGTCAAGGTTGACAAGGCCAGAGGCCAGTAACTACGCCGCTCAGAGCCGTCTTTCCAGAGTTTAATCACAGACTTATCCACAGGCTTATCCCAACCCTTTTCCAGGTACAGCTGCGACAATAAAAAGGTTGACAAGCGCACCTTCAGCTCCCATAAAAAGCACCGATCAAAAAACAACCAATCGCCTGCAAGCCACGTGGTTAAAGGCCTGCAGCCAGCTACACCCACGTTACCCACAGCCCGCTCCACAGCAAACGGGGACAAGTCAAAACAGTGGAAAAACAACTGTTTGCAGCGTCTTTATGCCGCGTTAAAGCAGCTTGCCAGGAATGTTTTCCACAATTACCGGACACAGGCTTGGTGCAGGCGCAAAGCGCCAGTCGGCGCTCGGTGAAATCAGAAAGGCGGTCAGGCGGCCCCCTTCGCTGGCAAGCCAGCGCCTACAGGGGAGGACGGGATGGGGTGGGCATAACAATGCCCCGGCGGCGCGGGCCGGCGGGGCATGCTTTATCCACAGAGCGGACGGTCAGTGGCCGCCCAGGTAAGCGTTGCGCACCTCCTCGTTGACCAGCAGTTCCTTGCCGGTGCCGCTCAGGCGGATCTCGCCGTTGACCATCACGTAGGCGCGGTCCGAGAGCTTCAGCGCGTGGTTGGCGTTCTGCTCCACCAGGAAGATGGTCATGCCGGTGGCCGCCAACTCCCTCAAGGTGGCGAAGATCTGCTTCACCACGATCGGCGCCAGGCCCAGGCTCGGCTCATCCAGCAGCAGCAACTTGGGCCGGCTCATCAATGCCCGGGCAATGGCCAGCATCTGCTGCTCGCCGCCAGACATGGTCATGGCCCGCTGGGTACGCCGTTCCTTGAGGCGGGGAAACAGCTCGAACATGCGCTGCATGTCCTCATTGGCGTACTTGTCGCCAATGGGGATGGTGCCCATCAGCAGGTTTTCCTCCACGGTCATGTCGGGGAACACCCGACGCCCTTCCGGGGACTGGGCGATACCGTTGGAGGCGATGTAGTGGGACGACTTGTGGGTGATGTCCACACCGCGATAGAGAATCTGCCCGGACTCCGCCCGGGGCTGGCCGAAGATCGACATCAGCAGGGTCGACTTGCCGGCGCCGTTGGAGCCGATCAGGCTCACGGTTTCCCCTTCGTTGATGTGCAGCGAGACTTTCTTCAGGGCCTGGATCGGGCCGTAGTACACGTCCAGGTCCTTGAGTTCGAGGATAGGTTGAGTCATGCCAGCTCCTCTTCGTCGGCACCCAGGTAGGCGGCAATCACTTTCGGATCATTGCGGATCGCCTCCGGGCCGCCCTCGGCGATCACGTTGCCGTGGTCGAGCACCACGATGTGGTCGGAAATACTCATCACCATGCCCATGTCGTGTTCGATCAGCACCACGGTCAGGTCGTGCTCGTCGCGCAGCAGCCGGATCATTGCGCTCAGCGCCTCGGTTTCCTGGGGGTTGAGGCCGGCGGCCGGCTCGTCGAGGCAGATGATCTGCGGCCGGGTGCACATGGCCCGGGCGATCTCCAGGCGCCGTTGCTGGCCGTAGGACAACTCGCCGGCCAGGCGGTTGGCGCAGTCCACCAGGTCCACCACCTCCAGCCAGTAGAAGGCATGGTCCAGGGCGGCGCTTTCCGCCTTGCGGTAGCCCTTGGTGTTGAGGATGCCCGCCAGCAGGTTGCGGTTGACCCACATGTGCTGGGCCACCAGCAAGTTTTCCAACACGGACATTTCCTTGAACAGGCGAATGTTCTGGAAGGTCCGCGCCAGGCCGGCGCGGTTCACCAGGTGGGTGCCGCCGAACATCTTGTAGTACAGGCGGCTGGCGAAGCTTTTCGGCGAGACGAAGTCGGTGGCGCGAAAGGGCTCGCCCAGGAGCTTGATGACGTTGGTCTGCCGGCCCCGGGTATTGAGCTCGATGCGCCCGCCGGAGGCCTTGTAGAAGCCGGTCAGGCAGTTGAACACCGTGGTCTTGCCGGCGCCGTTGGGGCCGATCAGGGCGAAGATCGAGTTGCGCTTGACCTTCAGGCTGACGTCGCTGAGGGCCTTGATGCCACCGAAGTGCATCATCAGGTTTTCGACCGAAAGAATGTATTCGCTCATGGCGCGTTCCCCTCAGTCAGAGCACCTTTGCGTGGAGTGACGCCAGTACGGCTGATGCGGATCAGCCCTCGCGGTCGCCAGATCATCATCAACACCATGAGAATGCCGAACAGCAGCACCCGGTACTCGGAGAAGCTGCGCAGCAACTCCGGCGCCACAGTCAGCACGAAGGCCGCGATCACCACGCCCACCGTCGAGCCCATGCCCCCCAGCACCACGATGGCCAGGATCAGCGCCGATTCGAAGAAGGTGAACGACGACGGGTTGACGAAGCCCTGGTAGCTGGCGAAGAACACCCCGGCCAGGCCGGCGGTGGAAGCACCGATGGTGAAGGCCGAGAGTTTGACCAGCACATGGTTCAGGCCCATGGCGCGGCAGGCGATCTCGTCTTCACGCAGGGCTTCCCAGGCCCGCCCCACGGGCATGCGGGTCAGCCGGTGCTTGATGTAGAGCACCAGCAGCACCACCAGGAACAGCACGATGTAGATGAACAGGAACTTCAGGTTGGGGTTGTATTCCAGGCCGAAGAACTCATGAAACGGCACCCCGCCGTCCTTGGCCTTGCGGCCGAACTCCAGGCCCAGGAAAGTCGGCGACGGTACCGGCATGCCGTTGGGGCCACCGGTGAAGGACAGCCAGTTATTGAGCACCAGGCGGATGATCTCGCCAAAGCCCAGGGTCACGATGGCCAGGTAGTCGCCGTGCATCCTCAGCACCGGGAAGCCCAATATGCACCCCGCCAGGGCCGCGGCAATCGCCGCCAGGGGCAGCACGCTCCAGAAGCCCAGGCCCAGGTACTGATAGCCCAGGGCCAGGCCGTAGGCGCCGATGGCGTAGAACGCCACGTAGCCCAGGTCCAGCAGGCCCGCCAGCCCCACCACGATGTTCAGCCCCAGGCCCAGCAGTACGTATATCAACCCGAGAATGACCACGGTCAGCAGGTACTTGTTGGCGAAGAACGGAAACACGATGGCGATCACGATCAGGGCCGGGATGATCCAGCGCAGCCGCGACTTGTAGTCCGGCGCCAGCACATGCACGCCGGAGCCGGTGCTTTCAAAGCCCTGGAGAATCTTCAGGCCCTTGGGGGTTTGCAGGAACAGGCTCAGGGCCAGCCGGCCGGCCATGACAATGGCTACCAGCCAGGCCACGCGAGTCGGCTGCAGGTTGAAACTGTAGCCATCGAGCACCACACCCACGATGGGGCCAAACACGATCAGCGAGATCAGCCCGGCCAGCACGGCGTCGATGACGCTCTTTTTGATATCAATCGGTTTATTGGCAGCAGACATACTTACACCTTCGCCACGAGTGGGCGACCCAGCAGGCCTTGGGGACGGAAGATCAGGATCAGCACCAGCAGCGAGAAACTGAACACGTCTTTGTAGTCGGAGTTGATCAAGCCGGAGAACAGCGACTCGGAGATGCCGAGGATGATCCCGCCGAGCATCGCCCCAGGCAGCGAGCCGATGCCGCCGAGTACCGCCGCGGTGAACGCCTTGATGCCGATGACGAAGCCGGCATAGAAGTCGAACGTGCCGTAGTTCATGGTGATCAGCACCCCGGCCAGGGCCGCCATGGCCGCGCCGATGACGAACACGTAGGAGATCACCCGGTCGGTGTTGATGCCGAGGATCGACGCCATCTTGCGGTCTTGCTGGGTGGCCCGGCACATACGCCCGAGCTTGGTGTACTTGATGATGTAGGTGAGCAGTGCCATGCCGGCGAACGCCGCCACCAGGATGAAGATCTTGGTGTAGGTGAGCTGCACGAAGCCTGTGCCGATATCGACTTTCCAGGCCCCGGCCAGCAGGGTCGGAACCCCTTGCTGCTTGGCACCCTGGCTGATCTGCGCGTAGTTCTGCAGGATCAGCGAAATGCCGATGGCGCTGATCAGCGGCGCCAGGCGGGTGGAGTTGCGCAGGGGTTTGTAGGCCACGCGCTCGATGACCCAGCCATAGATCCCTGTCACCACGACGGTGAAGATCAGCGTGCCGAGAATGAGTAGCGGGAAGGATTCAATGCCGAAATAGGCCAGCAGAGCCAGACTGATTGCCGCGAGGTAGGCGGAAATCATGTAAACCTCGCCGTGGGCGAAGTTGATCATGCCGATGATGCCATAGACCATTGTGTAGCCGATGGCGATCAGACCGTAGACGGACCCGAGGGTCAGCCCATTGATCAGTTGCTGCAGGAAAATACCATCCATAACGCAATCTCACGGACTTGAGAGACTGCACAGGCCGTCGACGCCGGACAGGGATCACCCGTCTGCGCAACACGTCCGTTGTGCAGCTCTACGAGAAAAGGCAAGTACTGCACGAGCAGGGACCGGTACCAGGGGGTGGTACCGGCCCGTTCGGACTCATGTCACTTCTGTTTTTCCAGCTGGTGGTACTTGCCGTCCTTGTCCCACTGATAGACCACGTAGTCGGAAACCTTGAGGTCACCCTTGGCGTCCCAGGACTTCTCGCCCATCACGGTTTTCACCGGATTGGCCTTGAGCCATTTGGCCGCATCTTCGCCCTTGTTGGACTTGGCGCCGCCGAAGCCGGCCGCCAGGGCCTGGATCGAGGCATAAGCGTACAGGGTATAGCCCTCTGGCTCGGTGCCGGCCTTGCGGAAGGCATCCACCACAGCCTTGCTGTCTGGCAGCAGGCGCGGGTCGGCGCCGAAGGTCATGTACACGCCGTCAACGTATTGCGGGCCACCGGCGGTGGTCACCAATTCGTCGGTAACGATGCCGTCGTCGGACATGAACTTCACGTCCTTCAGGCCCTGCTCGCGCAGTTGGCGTACCAGCGGACCGGCTTCCGGATGCAGGCCGCCGAAGTACACCACGTCGGCGCCGGCGGCGCGGATCTTGGTCACCACGGCGCTGAAGTCTTTCTCGCCACGGGTCAGGCCCTCGTACAGCACCGGGGTCACGCCGCGCTTGGTCAACTGTGCCTTGGTGGCATCCGCCAGGCCCTGGCCGTAGGTGTCCTTGTCGTGCAGCACCACGACTTTCTTGCCCTTGAGCACATCGATGATGTAGTCACCGGCGACGATGCCCTGCTGGTCGTCACGCCCGCACATGCGGAACATCGCGGAGAGGCCACGCTCGGTGACCTGGGGGTTGGTGGAGCCCGGGGTGATGGCAATCACACCGGCGTCGCTGTACACCTCGGAAGCCGGAATGGTCGACGAGGAGCAGAAGTGCCCGACCACGCCGGCCACCTTGTCCTGGTCCACCAGGCGGTTGGCCACTGCCACCGCCTGCTTGGGTTCACAGGCGTCATCGCCCTTGACCAGGACGATCTTCTCGCCATTGACCCCGCCCTTGGCGTTGATCTCGTCAGCCGCTGCCTGTGCACCCTTCATGTACTGCTCGCCAAATGCCGCGTTGGCGCCTGTCATGGGACCCGCTACACCGATCTTCAGGTCGGCTTGAGCAAACGCAGAAACACCCAGCGCAGTTGCCACTGCGAGGGCCAGAAAGCCTTTCTTGTAAAACGTCTGGGACATGAGGTGGTGCTCCAAGGTTTTTTTAGTTGGCACTGCGACTTCACTAAGGTTGCTCAGAGCAAGCGCCGTGCCAGTGGTTTTTTATTCTGAAAAAAGTCGCTGTCTTATTGTTATTTCGACTGTTTCGAGCCCTTTTTTATTGGGCGTGCAACCGTCTAAACCGCGGAAGGTGAAACCCTGCTTTTTAATGGGCGCAACCCATGCGTGCCATCATTGCAACCGCGACACAATTCAACGTGCAACCCTGCTGTAACAGCTCGCGTCACCGAACTGCACACTGCTGGTGCGAGACTGCTACGAGCCGCACCATTACAGGCTAGTCGCTGCATCGAAAAGCGTCGTCGGCCGCCCACTATTTCCTTGTTCAGATCACAATTCGCAGGCACTGGCCCGCGTGGTAGAGGGAGAAGCCGGCTTCGTACAGGCAACTGCGCAAGCCCACGCCGGCCAGGGGCTGCATGGCTGCGAAGGGGATCGGCAGGGCCTGGGGGTCGCCGTTGCACAGGTAGTCGGCGAAGGCCTTGCCCACCACGGTTCCGGTGGTCACGCCCCGGCCGTTGTAACCGGTGACAGCCACCAGGCCCGGGGCCGGCTCGAACAGGCGCATCAGGTGGTCGGGGGTGAAGGCGATGCAGCCGGTCCAGGTGCATTCCCACTCCACCGGCTTGAGGTACGGGAAGTAATGCTGCTGTACGCGGTCGGCCCAGGCCTTGAGGAACCACAAGGGCTTCTGGCTGCCATTGCCCAGGCTGCCCAGCAACAGGCGGCCCTCGGCATCCCGGCGGATGCTGCTGAGCACCTGTCGGGTATCCCAGGAGCCCTGGCCCCCGGGCAGGATCTGCTGCGCCGCTTCTTCGGTCAGGGGCGCGGAAGCCACCTGGTAGTAGTAGCCGGGGAAGAAGTTGCGCCGCAGCTCGGTCCAGTCGCCTTCGGTGTAGGCGTTGGAGGCGATCACCACCTGCTCGGCCAGCACCGAGCCCTGCTCGGTCTGCACCGACCAGCGCTGGCCCTGGCGCTCCAGGCGGGTGACCGGGGAATGGTCGAACAGACGCCCGCCCAATTCCGTCGCCGCCCTGGCCAGGCCGCTGACGTAAGCCATGGGGTTGAGGGTTCCCGCCCGCCGGTCGAGCAGGGCCGCGGCAATCTTGCGAGTGCCGGTGGCCGCCTCGCACGCCGCGCCGGTCAGCAACTCCACGGGGGCCCCGCGACGTTTCCACTGTTCTTCACGGCTGCGCAGATCGGCCTCACCCCGGGCGTTGTGGGCCATGTGCAAAGTGCCTTCGCGGCGCAGCTGGCAATCGATGTGGTACTTGTCCACCAGGCTGAACACCAATGACGGCGCCGCGCCGAGCATGCGGTTGAGCTGGCTGCCCACCTGCTCGCCGAAACCGGCCTCGATCTCGTCCGGCGGGATCCACATGCCGGCGTTCACCAGCCCGACGTTGCGCCCTGAACCGCCGTGCCCCGCGCGATGGGCTTCGACCACACAGACCCGCTTGCCCTGCTCCAGCAAATGCACGGCGGCCGACAGCCCGGTGAAGCCGGCGCCGATGATGCACACATCCGCCGTCAGCTCGCCCTTGAGCGGCGCCCTGTCAGGCCGTTGCGGAGTGAGTGTTTCCCACAGACATTGTTCTTGTAGCGCCATTGCCAGACTCCGAAATCAACGAACCACAGACGCTGAAACGCACTTGCCGCTGTTCGCCAGCAAGCTGGCTCCTACAAACCTCCCCGTAGGAGCGAGCGTGCTCGCGAAAAGACTCAATCGAAGGTGATGCCCTGGGCCAGCGGCAGCTCCCGAGAGTAGTTGACGGTGTTGGTCTGGCGCCGCATGTAGCCGCGCCAGGCATCGGAGCCGGATTCGCGACCGCCGCCGGTTTCCTTCTCGCCGCCGAAGGCGCCGCCGATCTCTGCGCCGCTGGGGCCGATGTTGACGTTGGCGATGCCGCAGTCGCTGCCCACCGCCGACATGAACTGCTCGGCTTCACGCACGTCGGTGGTGAAGATGCAGGACGACAGGCCCTGAGGCACGGCGTTGTTCAGGCGCAGCGCTTCTTCGAAGTCGTTGTAGCCGATCACATAGAGGATCGGCGCGAAGGTTTCGCTGCACACCACCTCGCTCTGCTCGGGCATTTCGACGATGGCCGGCGACACGTAGTAGGCGTTGGGGAACTGGTCCTGCAATTGGCGCTGGCCGCCGAAGACCCGGCCGCCCTCGCTCAGAGCCTGCTCCAGGGCATCCTGCATGGCCTCGAAACTGTGCTTGTCGATCAGCGGGCCGATCAGGTTGCCTTCCAGCGGATGGCCGATGCGCACCTTGGAATAGGCCGTCTTGAGGCGGCTGATGATTTCCTCTTTCACCGACTCGTGGGCAATCAGGCGACGCAGGGTGGTGCAACGCTGGCCGGCGGTACCCACGGCGCTGAACAGGATGGCGCGCACCGCCATGTCCAGGTCGGCGCTGGGGCCGAGAATCATGGCATTGTTGCCCCCCAGTTCGAGAATGCTGCGGGCAAAACGCGCGGCCACCTTGGGCGCCACTTCGCGGCCCATACGGGTACTGCCGGTGGCGCTGATCAGGGCCACCCGCGGATCGTCCACCAGGGCGGCACCGGCATCACGGCCGCCGATGATCACCTGGCTCAGGTATTCGGGAGCATCCTGGAAGTTCTTCAACACGCGCTCCAGCAGCGCCTGGCAGGCCAGGGCGGTGAGCGGGGTCTTTTCCGAGGGTTTCCAGATCACCGGGTTGCCGCAGACCAGCGCCAGGGTGGTGTTCCAGGCCCAGACCGCTACCGGGAAGTTGAAGGCGCTGATCACCCCGACCACGCCCAGGGGATGCCAGGTTTCACGCATGTGGTGGCCCGGGCGCTCGGAGGCGATGGTCAGGCCGTAGAGCTGGCGCGACAGGCCGACGGCGAAGTCGCAGATGTCGATCATTTCCTGCACTTCCCCCAGGCCTTCCTGGGTGATCTTGCCGGCTTCCCAGGACACCAGCTCCCCCAGGTCGGCCTTGTACTCGCGCAGCACCTCGCCGAATTGCCGCACCAGCTCACCGCGACGGGGTGCCGGCACCTTGCGCCACAGGGCGAATGCATGCTCTGCGCGACTGACCTGCTGCTCCACCTCGGCGGCGCCCTGCCAGTTCACCGCGGCGATCCGGCTGCCGTCGATGGGCGAGTGCACAGGCTGGGTGCCCGACTGGTACAGGGCCGGGTTGACACCCAGACGATCAAGCAATGCGGCAACCATGGGGTTACTCCTTACAGATGAAAGCGAAAGAACCAGGCCGCTGCGACGGCCATCAAGGCTAGTAGTTGTAGCTGGCCCGAGACTTGCCAACAAACGACCTTTAAGCGAGATATCATTCCGTTTATTCATGCTGAGCCGCTCGCTGGCACCCATAAGAACAAGGACCACCCATGCTCAACAAACGCTACTTGCCGTCGATCACCGCCCTGCAGTGCTTCGAGGCCGTGACCCGGCACCTGAGCTTCACCCGTGCGGCCGAAGAGCTCAACCTGACCCAGAGCGCGGTGAGCAAGCAAGTGGCGCAACTGGAAGAGCTGCTGCAACACCTGCTGTTTCGTCGGGTACGGCGGCGCCTGCAACTGACTCCGGCCGGCGACCTGTACCTGGTGGAGGTGCGCAAGATCCTCACCCAGGTGGAGATGTCTACCCATTACCTGCGTTCCTACGGCGGCGAGACCGAAGTCCTACGAGTCTCCACGCCTTACACTTTTGGCGCCCGCTGGCTGGTGCCGCGCCTCAAGGGCTGGCGACTGCGCCACCCGCACATCCACCTGGACCTGTGCAATGAGCAAGAGCCTGACGAACTGCTCCAGGGCCATGCCGACCTGGCCTTCTACTTTGGCCAGGGTTCACGCCCCGGCACCGAGAGCCTGAAGCTGTTCAGCGAAGAGCTGGTGGCGGTCTGCGCCCCTGACAGCCTGCCCGCCGAGCCCTTGACCGACCCCAGGCAACTCACTGAACTGGTGCTGTTGCAGAACGCTTCACGGCCCCAGGGCTGGCACGAATGGTTCGACCAACAGGGCTACCAGACCGAGCACAGCTACCACGGCCCACGCTTCGAAACCTTCTATATGTGCATTCGTGCGGCCCAGGTCGGCTGCGGGGTCGCCCTGCTGCCACGTTTTCTGGTGGAAGAAGAACTGGCTGAAGGCAAGCTGGTGATCGCCTGGGAATACGCCATGCCCAGCCAGGACGCCTATTACCTGGCCTACCCCGAACACTCGGCGGAAGTGCCCAAGGTCCGGGACTTCGTGCGCTGGATGCTCGAACACAACGACTCGCCCCTCCCGTAGGAGCCGGCTTGCCGGCGATGGGGCCCTTGAGCCCTGCTCAAGACTGAAGATCCGTTCGCTGGCAAGCCAGCTCCTACGGCCGGAGAATGACCCGCCACAAAAAACACTGGCAAAGCGCTGCGCGTCTATGCGCCACTAGCGCCTTCATTGAAAGAGCTGAATGCCGCACTTGTCCGTCGCGGCCAGCATGGAGATTCCCGTTATGAGCGAGAGTGTGTTTGCCGATCGCATCGTGCAGAACCTGCTCGACACCGACTTCTACAAACTGACCATGATGCAGGCGGTGCTGCACAACTACCCCAACGTCGAGGTGGAATGGGAGTTTCGTTGCCGTAACAGCGAGGACCTGCGGCCCTATCTGGCAGAGATCCGCTACCAGTTCGAGCGCCTGGCGGATCTGAGCCTGAGCGCCGACCAGTTGGGCTTTCTCGAACGGATCAGCTTCCTCAAGCCGGATTTCCTGCGCTTTCTCGGGCTGTTTCGCTTCAACCTGCGCTACGTGCATACCGGCATCGAGGACGGCGAGCTGTTTATCCGCCTGCGCGGCCCCTGGCTGCACGTGATCCTGTTCGAAGTGCCGATGCTGGCCATCATCAGCGAGGTGCGCAACCGCTACCGCTATCGCGAGATCCAGCTGGTCCAGGCCCGCGAGCAGCTGTACCGCAAGTTCGACTGGCTGACCGCCAACGCCAGCAGCGAAGAACTTTCCGAGCTGCAAGTGGCGGATTTCGGCACCCGCCGACGCTTTTCCTACCGGGTCCAGGAAGAAGTAGTGAACGTGCTCAAGCACGATTTCCCCGGACGTTTTGTCGGCACCAGCAACGTGCACCTGTCCCGGGAACTGAACATGAAACCCCTGGGCACCATGGCCCACGAATGGATCATGGCCCACCAGCAACTGGGGCCGCGGCTGATCGACAGCCAGATCGCCGCCCTCGACTGCTGGGTCCGCGAATACCGTGGCTTGCTGGGCATCGCCCTGACGGATTGCATCACCACCGATGCCTTCCTCGGCGATTTCGACCTGTTCTTCGCCAAGCTGTTCGACGGCCTGCGCCACGACTCCGGCGACCCGATCCTCTGGGCGGAAAAGGCCATCGCCCACTACCACAAGCTGGGCATCGATCCGATGAGCAAGACCCTGGTGTTCTCCGACAGCCTGAGCCTGCCGCGCGCCCTGGAAATATTCCGTGCGCTGCGGGGGCGGATCAATGTCAGCTTCGGCATCGGCACCAACCTGACCTGTGACATTCCCGGTGTCGAGCCGATGAGCATCGTGCTTAAAATGGCTGCCTGCAATGGCCAGCCCGTCGCCAAGATCTCCGATGAAGCGGGCAAGACCCATTGCAAGGATCCAAACTTCGTCGCTTACTTGCGCCACGTTTTCCAAGTACCTGCCCAACCTGGCAAGGAGTGAATCATGCAAGCCGTACAGCGTGAGATTGCGCAGCAGCTCAAGGTCCAAGCACCTTTTCCCGACCACGCCGCCCTTGAGGCAGAAATCGCCCGGCGCATCCGCTTCATCCAGGACTGCCTGGTCAATTCCGGGCTCAAGTCCCTGGTGCTGGGTATCAGCGGCGGTGTCGACTCCCTGACCGCCGGCCTGCTGGCCCAACGGGCGATGCGTGAATTGCGCGAACGCAGCGGGGACGATGGCTACCGCTTCATTGCCGTGCGCCTGCCCTATGAGACCCAGTTCGACGAGCACGATGCCCAGGCCTCGGTGGACTTCATCAACCCTGACGAACGCCACACCGTGAACATCGGCCCGGCGGTCAGGGCCCTGGCCAACGAAGTCGCGGCCTTCGAGGGGCAGCACGCGGTGTCCCGGGATTTCGTACTCGGCAACACCAAGGCACGGATGCGCATGGTGGCCCAGTACACCATCGCCGGCGCCGCCCATGGCCTGGTGATAGGTACCGACCACGCCGCCGAAGCGGTGATGGGTTTCTTTACCAAGTTCGGTGACGGCGCCTGCGACCTGGCGCCCCTGAGCGGCCTGGTGAAAAACCAGGTGCGCTCCATTGCCCGCTATTTCGGCGCGCCGGAGTCCCTGGTGGAAAAAGTCCCTACCGCCGACCTCGAAGACCTGTCGCCGGGCAAGCCGGACGAAGCGTCCCACGGCGTCACCTACGCCGAGATCGACGCCTTCCTGCATGGCCAGCCGGTACGTGAGGAAGCCTTCAAGATCATCTGCGACACCTACCGCAAGACCCATCACAAACGCGTCATGCCCTTCGCCCCATGACCCGCCTCGCTCTGTAGGTGCCGGCTTGCCGGCGAATGGGCCGTTTGTGCTGCACAAGGCTCGAGGGCCTCTTCGCGGGCAAGCCCGCTCCTACGGATGCACACAAAAAAAGCGCCCCTGGGGGCGCTTTCTTGTTGCAGCCGGGCCTGATGCTTACTTCAGGACCACAGCGCCTTTCATCATCGAGTTGTGGCCTGGGAACGAGCAGAAGAACTGGTAGCTTTCGCCAGCGGTCAGCTTCGATACGTCGAAGGTCACCGAATCTTTCTCGCCGGCACCGATGATCTTGGTGTGGGCGATGACGCGGGTGTCGCCTTCCTTCAGGTAGCTCTTATCGATGCCGGCGGCCATGCCGTCGGTGGCGATGCCAGCCATGTCTGCGGTCTTGCTCAGTACCCAGTTGTGGCCCATGACGTTCTTCGGCAGGCTGCCGGAGTGGGTCAGGTTCACGGTGAAGGTCTTGCAGCTCTTGTCGATGGTGATTTCCTTAGTGTTGAAGGACATCTGGTCGGTAGAGTCGACATCGACCTTGCATTCGGCGGCCATCAGTTGGCTGCTGGCCAGTGTCAACAGGGATACCGCAACGAGTTTGGCAAACATGGTGAATCTCCAAGGCAGGGTTAACAAAATCCATCTGAATCCATGGGACGGAAGACTGCCTGAATTTCTCGCAAGTTCCTATGATTTGCATCAAAAAATTGTATACAACTCTCTGCTATCGACCTGATCAAGACAATCAACCGGCCAGCGGCATGGCACGCTTCTAGAATCACGCCATCGTCCCTGATCGGAGTCACCCTCATGCCGTTGAACAGCCTGTTTCGCAGCTTGCTCGCCGCCTACGCCTGTGGCGCCAGCGGTACCCATGAAACCCCGCAACGGGAGGTTTAATACTTGGAGCGAGGCCGGCGAGCCTTTACTCTGAGGCCATCAATGACCTCGGAGTAAGGCATGTCGTTAACTTCTGTCTGTGTATTCTGTGGCGCCAGCACCGGCGCCAACCCTCTCTATCGTGAAGCCGCCCAGGCCCTGGGCCGGGCCATCGCCGAGCGTAGGCTGACCCTGGTGTATGGCGGCGGCGCGGTAGGGCTGATGGGCATCGTCGCCGACGCGGCCCTGGCGGCCGGGGGCGAAGTCATCGGGATCATTCCGCAAAGCCTGAAGGACAAGGAAATCGGCCATCGCGGCCTGACCCGCCTGGAAGTGGTGGACGGCATGCACGCCCGCAAGGCGCGCATGGCCGAGCTCAGCGACGCCTTCATCGCCCTGCCCGGCGGCCTGGGAACCCTGGAAGAACTGTTCGAAGTCTGGACCTGGGGCCAGTTGGGCTACCACCACAAGCCGCTCGGCCTGCTGGAAGTGAATGGCTTCTACGAAAAACTCAGCGGTTTTCTCGATCATATCGTCGGCGAAGGCTTCGTCCGTGCCCCGCACCGTGACATGCTGCAAATGAGCGAGTCGCCGGCCGGCCTGCTGGATGCGCTGGACGCCTGGCAACCGACGGTCCCGGACAAATGGGCCGAAGGCAAACCCAGCTAACCACCCGGCCCCGATAACAGGCAGAATACGCGCCGCTCAACCTCACCTTCGACCCCAGAGGATCGCCCATGGCCAAACCCAACTACTCCTTCGCCAAACGTCAACGTGACTTGGCCAAGGAACAGAAGAAAGAGGAAAAGCTGCAACGCAAGAAAGCCGCCGCTGAAGAAACCAGCGCACTGAACCCGGATGCAGAAGGTGAAGTGAGCGTCGACGACGCCGAGCCCGAGGCCCCCCAGGCCTGACCTGCCCCGTAGGAGCTGGCTGGCCAGCGAAAGCGCTCTCCAGCCCTACGCAATATCCGCAGGCCCCATCGCTGGCAAGCCGGCTCCTGCAAGGTCGGAGATGGCAGTGTCATGCCAGGGGCATGACGGTGACCCGAACATCCGGGTCATGGCTGCCCCCTCCCAGAATCACCCCACGTAACGGCGACACATCGGAAAAATCCCGGCCCCAGGCCAGGGTGATGTGCTCCAGCGCCGGCTGCACGTTGTTGGTCGGGTCGAAATCCACCCAGCCCAGCACCGGGCAAAACACTGAAACCCAGGCATGGGAAGCATCGGCGCCGATCAGCCGCGGCTGCCCCGGCGGTGGCTGGGTCAGCAGGTAGCCACTGACATAGCGCGCCGCCAGCCCTCGCGAGCGCAGGCAGGCCAGCATCAGGTGGGCGAAGTCCTGGCACACCCCGCGCCGACGTTCCAGCACCTCCACCAGCGGCGTCGCCACCTGGGTGGCTTCGGCGTCGAAAGTGAACTCACTGAAGATCTTCTCCATCAACGCCTGGGCGCCCTGCAACAGCGGCCGCCCCGGTACGAAGCAACTGGCGCAGAACTCGACAAAACTCTGCTTCAGATGCACATAAGGCGATTCGAAACGGTAGCGACAGGCTTCCAGCAACGCCTCGGACAAGGGCTGGCCGCTGTAGGTCAGGGCGCCGCGGGCGGCATCCCAGGGCAGTGACGCGGCAAAATCCAGCGCCGGCCGCTCCAGCACCTCGACACTGAGCTGGGCATTGACCAGCAATTCGTCATGGGGCCGCTCGAAGGCCAGGCGGGTCAGCGGGTTGCCGAATACATCCTGCTCGTCACGACGGCTGGTAGGGTCGGGGCTGATCAGCAATTGCCGCTCGCTGCACAGTTGCCAGGCACAGGCCCGGGGCCACAGGTGCGCCAGTTGCTGGGCCAGGGACACCGGGCTGTCGTAGCGGTAGTGGGTGTCGTGGAACACCTGGTAGCGCGCGCTCATCAGACCGACACCGTTTGCTGGCTGACATCATCCACATGGGCGAAATGCCGCAGCGCCAGGCGGTCCGAAACCTGCCCGCTGACCTCGGCGATCTCCTGCAGCAGGTCCGCCAGGCCCTCCACTGCGGCGCGCACACTGGCCTCGCCGAACAGCGAGTTCTCCAGGCAGCCCAGGTCGAAATGCGCCAGGCGCTCCACCAGCCGCGGCAGCGCCAGCTCGCGGGGCACGCCGAAATCATCGTTGAGGCGCTTGAGGGTGCGGGTCACCAGCTTGAGCTGGAACAACACGGCGTGGGGGTTCTGTTCATCCAGCAGCAACAGGTCGAGGACCGGAATCAACTGCGCCACCGCCAGGTAGCGCGACCGGTAGGTGATGCTGCTGTTACCCAGCTCCAGCAGCCAGTCCAAGCCGGCCTGGTCGAAGGCCGCGGTGCCCCGCAGGAAGGCCGCGAGGCTGCTGCTGAGGAACTGCAGGCGCTCGATGCGCCGGCCAATCATCAGGAAGCGCCAGCCTTCGTCGCGGGTCATGTCGTCCAGGGCGAACCCGGAGAGCGCCGCCAGGGACATCACCAGGCGGTTGAGAAAATCCAGCAGTTCGGCGAAATCCGGCTCCGGAGTGTCCAGCTCCTGGGCCTCGCGCTGCAGCTCCACCAGGGCCTGCCAGTTTTCCCGGGACAGCTTGCCGCGTACCTGGGAAGCCGCCCACTGCAAGCGTTGCAGGTTGGAGCGCAGGCTGAAGGACCAGTCCTCACCCAACAGGGCCGCCAGCAGGCGTTCGGGCAGCTCGCCCTCATCCGGCAGCAGCATCAGGCTTTCTCCCAGGTCCACCGCGGCCAGCAAGGCTTGCGGGTCATCGCCATCGACATAGCGCGCCAGCATGACCCGCAGCAGCCGCGCACTGTCGTCACAGCGCTCGCAATAACGGCCGAACCAGAACAGGTTTTCCACCACCCGCGACGGCAGGTAGGGATCGCGGCGCACCAGGTCATACACGCCGATGGTGCGCTGGGCCTTCCACTGCTCGCCGCTGGGCGCCCGCTCCCCCAGCACCCAGGTGTCCTTGCTGGCGCCACCGCGCTGCATCGACACCACTTCGGCACCGGCCTGGGCAGCGACCCGGGTCAGGCCTCCGGGCAGCACCCGGTAGCCGTCCTCGCTGGCCACCGCATACACCCGCATGCCGATGGCACGGGGCTGCAACTGCCCGTTCTCGGCCTGCCAGACCGGCGCCTGGGACAGTTGCGGCAATTCCTGGGCGACATAGGCATAGGGCCGCGCCCGCATGCGCTCAGCCAATCGCCGGCGTTGCTCGGGGTCCAGGTCGCGGCCCAGCACCGGGGTGAAGCTCTGGGAGGCGAAGGCCGGCTTGACCAGCAGATCCGGGAGTTTTTCCAGGGCCTGCTGCAGCACCGGGGCCTCGCCGCACCACCAGGTAGCGATGGACGGCAGAAGCAGTTCCTCGCCCAGCAGAAACTGGCTGATCTTCGGCAGGAAGCCCAGCAGGCCGGGGGACTCCAGCACCCCGCTGCCCAGGGCGTTGGCCACCAGCACCCGGCCCTGGCGCACCGCGTCCAGCAGCCCGGGAACCCCCAGGGCCGAGTCGGTGCGCAACTCCAGCGGATCGCAGAAATCGTCGTCCAGGCGACGCATGATGGCGTGCACCCGGCGCAGGCCGCTGAGAGTCTTGAGGTACACCGTGGCATCACGCACGGTCAGGTCGCCGCCCTCCACCAGCGGGTAGCCAAGCTGTCGCGCCAGGTACAGGTGCTCGAAATAACTCTCGTTGAACCGCCCTGGCGTCAGCAGCACCACCAGCGGCGCTTCGCTGTCCCGGGGTGCCTGGCGGGCCAGGGTTTCCTGCAGGGTGCGGAAGAACCCGGCCAGGTGCTGCACTTGCAGGTCGCGGTACAGGTCGGGGAACGCCCGGGACACGCTCATGCGGTTCTCCAGGGCATAACCGGCCCCGGAGGGCGCCTGGGTACGGTCGGCGGTGACCCACCAGCGCCCGTCCGGGCTGCGTGCCAGGTCCACGGCGTACAGGTGCAGGAAGGTCTGTTCCGGCGGGCAGATGCCCTGGCACGGCCAGAGGAAATTGTTGTGGCCGAACACCAGTTCCGCCGGCAACAGCCCTTCACGGATCAACCGCTGCGGGCCATACAGGTCCGCCAGCACGGCATTGAGCAGGCGAGCGCGCTGGGCGATTCCGGTGGACAGCAACTGCCATTCATCCGCCGCGATCACATGGGGCAACAGGTCCAGTTCCCAGGGCCGGTCGGCGCCCTTGGGGTCGGCATAGACGTTGTAGGTGACGCCGTTCTCGTGGATCTGCCGGGTCAGCAGCGCCTGGCGCTGGGCCAGTTGACCGGGGCTGCTGCGCTGCAACTGTTCCAGCAGCCGCTGCCAGTGCGCCCGGACCTGGCCCTGGTCATCCAGCAACTCGTGGTAGGTACCCGCCGTCAGCGGGTAACGGTCTAGCAAGTCAGGCATGGAACACTCGGCAGACGGCAGGGAAAGTCAGATTAACGCACCGCCATGACGCCCGGATATGGCTATCTCACAGGCGTCGCAGGTGGATTAGAAACGTCGCAAATCCAGGGTCAGCGGCAGCTCGGCATTGATCACCACTGGCGGCACCTCCAGGCTTCCCGGGCTATGGCCCAGGCGGAAGAAGCGCGCCATGCGCCGGCTTTCCGCCTCGTTGGCATTCACCGGCAGGCTGTCGTAATTACGCCCGCCGGGGTGGGCCACATGGTATTGGCAGCCGCCCAGGGAGCGCTGCATCCAGGTATCGAGCAGGTCGAACACCAGCGGTGCATGCACCGGGATAGTGGGTTGCAGGCAATTGGCCGGCTGCCAGGCGCGGTAACGTACCCCGGCGACAAACTCGCCGACCCGCCCAGTGGGATGCAGGGGCAGCGCCACGCCATTGCAGGTCAACACATGGCGCTCGGGTACCAGGCCGCCGACCTTGACCTGCAGGCGCTCCAGGGAAGAGTCGACATAACGCACCGTGCCGCCCGCCGCGCCCTCCTCCCCCAGCACATGCCAGGGCTCCAGGGCCTGGCGCAGTTCCAGCTCGATGCCACTGACGGCGTAATCGCCGACCTTGGGAAAGCGGAACTCCAGGTGCGCGGCAAACCATTCGGCCCGCAGCGGGTAGCCGGCGGCATTCAGCTCCACCAATACATCAGCGAAATCCTGTTCGATAAAGTGCGGCAACAGAAAACGATCGTGCAGTTCGGTGCCCCAGCGCGCCAACCGGGCCGGCGCGTAAGGCTCGCGCCAGAAGCGCGCCACCAGCGCCCGCAACAGCAGCTGCTGGGCCAGGCTCATGCGCGCATGGGGCGGCATTTCAAAGGCCCGCAGCTCCAGCAGGCCAAGGCGCCCGGTGGCGCCATCCGGCGAATACAGCTTATCGATGCAGAACTCGGCGCGATGGGTGTTGCCGGTGACATCGATCAACAGGTTGCGCAGCAGGCGGTCCACCAACCAGGGCGCGCACTCCTGGCCGGGAGCCGGCATCTGCGCGAAGGCAATCTCCAGCTCGTACAGCGCGTCATTGCGTGCCTCGTCGACCCTCGGTGCCTGGGACGTGGGGCCGATGAACAACCCGGAAAACAGGTAGGACAGCGACGGGTGGTTGTGCCAGTAACTGATCAGGCTGCGCAGCAGGTCGGGGCGCCGCAGGAACGGCGAGTCGGCCGGGGTGGCTCCGCCAAGGACAAAATGGTTGCCGCCACCGGTGCCGGTGTGGCGCCCATCGATCATGAACTTCTCGCTGGTCAGGCGCGTCTGCCGGGCCTGCTCATAGAGAAACTCGGTGCGCTCCACCAACTCGTCCCAACTGACCGAGGGCTGCACGTTGACTTCAATCACCCCCGGGTCCGGGGTCACCCGGAAGTTGCACAGGCGCGGGTCCGCCGGCGGCTCGTAGCCCTCCAGCAAGACCGGGCAGCGCAGCTCCTCGGCCGTGGCCTCGATCACGCTGACCAGTTGCAGGTAATCCTCCAGACGCTCCAGGGGCGGCATGAACAGGTACAACCGCCCCTCGCGCGCCTCGGCGCAGAGCGCGGTACGGGTCAGCCAGTCGGCGGACTCGTCCACCTGGGGCACCCGCTCGTCCGCCACTGCCGGCTCATCAATCGCTGCCAGCTGAGCCGCGCCCGCCAGTTCGGGAAAATCCTGGTTCGGATCGGTGGCGTGAATGAACGGATACTCCGCCGCCGTCACCCAGGGCTGGGACGCCAGGGGCAAGCGATAGCCCAGGGGCGAATCACCCGGTACCAGCCGGCAATGGTTATCGCGCAGGTACCAGCGCCCGCTCTGCCACTGGTCGCCCTTGGCGGTACGGGCCAAGGGCAGGACCTGGCCGATGACCTTGTCCAGCCCCTGGCTGAAAACCTTGCGCAGGCGCTGCCGCTCCAGGGCATCCTCCAGCCGCGAATCCTCGGCGCTGACATTCAGCGGCAGGCTGCCTTCGCGCCACAGGTAGTAGAAATTGTCCTCGTAGGCGGGAAACACAAAACGCGCAGGCAGCTTCAGACGCTCGGCGACACTGGCCAGAAAACGTCCGGCCAACAGCGCATCGGCGGCGTAATCTTCATGCTCGTCGGCAATCAGCGCGTTGTTGCGCCACACCGGTACACCGTCGCGACGCCAGTGGCAATTCAGCGACCAGCGCGGCAGTTGCTCTCCCGGGTACCACTTGCCCTGGCCGAAGTGCACCAGGCCCTGGGGTGCATAGTGCTGGCGCAGGCGCTGGAACAGCTCGCCGGCCAGGCGGCGCTTGTTCGCCCCCAGGGCTGCCGTGTTCCACTCCGGGCCATCGGGATCGTCGATGGCGACGAAAGTCGGTTCGCCCCCCATGGTCAGGCGCACATCCGCCTCCAGCAGGTCGACATCGATCTGCCGGCCCAGGGCCTGGATCGCCAGCCATTGCTCATCGGTGTAGGGCTTGGTCACCCGGGGCGCTTCCCAGATGCGCTCCACACTCATCTCATGGCTGAATTCGCATTCGCAGGGCTCCACCAGCCCGGTGATGGGCGCTGCTGAAGAGGGGTCGGGGCTGCAGGCCAGGGGAATATGCCCTTCCCCGGCGAACAGCCCGGACGTGGCATCCAGGCCGATCCAGCCGGCGCCCGGCAGGTACACCTCGCACCAGGCATGCAGGTCGGTGAAGTCCACCTCGGTGCCGGAGGGGCCATCCAGGGATTTGACGTCCGCCGTCAGCTGGATCAGGTAGCCGGAGACAAAGCGCGCCGCCAACCCCAGGTTGCGCAGCAATTGCACCAGCAGCCAGGCCGAGTCCCGGCAGGAGCCGGAGGCGTTGAGCAGGGTCTGCTCCGGAGTCTGCACCCCGGGCTCCATGCGGATCAGGTAGGCGATGTCGGCACTCAACCGCTGGTTCAGGCCCACCAGGAAATCCACCGCCGGCAGCGGTGAGCGCGAAATGGCGTCCAGGTAAGCCTGGAACCTCGGCGTCAGGGGCAGGGTTTCCAGGTAGGGCGCCAGCTCGCGCTGTTCATCGGCGGCATAAGCGAAGGGAATCTGCTCGGCGTAGGGCTCGAGGAAGAAATCGAACGGGTTGAACACCGCCATTTCCGCCAGCAGGTCGACTTCGATCCGCAGCTCGCTGGTTTTTTCCGGGAACACCAGGCGCGCCAGGTAATTGCCCTGCGGGTCCTGCTGCCAATTGATGAAATGCTGCTCGGGCTGGACCTTCAGCGCATAGGAGAGAATTCGCGTGCGGCTGTGGGCCGCCGGGCGCAGGCGAACGATCTGCGGGCCCAGTTCGACGGCGCGGTCGTAGCGATAGTGCGTGACATGGTGCAATGCGACATGAATCGACACGGCGTGCCTCCTGCGAGCCTGAACGGTGGGAGAACCTGCGCAAGACTTATGCCAGCGCGCAAGTCCATGGGGTTGTTCAGCGACCCTGGGCAGTACAGCACCAAAACCGCGCAATCGATGCATCCCGGTGCAGGCAATTGCACATAAATGCGCCAGAAGGCAGGCGACGAATCAGCCGCGCTTGCGCTGCTGCTTGAAGCGCTGGCGCTGCTGGCGGATCTGCAGCAGCCGTTCGCGCATTTCCCGGTGCCGCTTGCTGTTGAGCAGCAACAGCCCGAGCAGCGGCAGCAACACGCCGAACAGGTACACCCCCTGGTGCGGGTGATACTGAAACATCGGCACCACCCCAAGCAGGCAGGCGACAAAGTAGCCGGCCACCAACCATACCGCGCGGGAAATGCCACGCACTATCAGCAGGTTGCCCAGCACCAGCAGCGGGATCAGTACCAACAGGCCAAACAGCAGGTATTCGTCGCGCTGGGGCGGTGCCATGGCGCGCCAATAAGTGGTGCCGGCCAGGGACAGCAGGAGCGAGGCACTGAAGCAGCCCAGCAGCACGGTGAGCATGAAGGTCGGGAAATAACGTACCAGGAAGTCTCTCATGCGGCCGCCATCTATCACTCGTCGAACTCCTCGTAGAGCCCCACCGCAAGGGTTTTCACCTGGCCAAGATTGCCGGAGCTGATACTCCCGCTGGTACTCAGGGCAGCGCCCAGAGCATCCTGCATCTGGGTCAGGGTGGCGTGGCGGATCTGCGTCGACGAATAGCGCCTGGGCAACGCACCGGCACGCTGTTGCAGCTTCAGCAGCTTGGAGGTCAGGCTCGGGTCCCGCAGGGTCAACAGTTCCTTGGTCAGCTTGGCCCGTTCCTGGCGGTTGAGGCCCTTGAGCAACTGCATCCAGCTTTTGCCGGTGTTCGCCGCCTTGCTGGCCTTGAGCAGCCTGAGAGTGGTCAGCGCCGAACCGCCGACACCCACCAGGGAAATGCCATCGAGAATCGGCGTGACTATGTTGTACCACTCGGCATCGTCCATGCGGTCGTTGGCCGCCGGGTCCTGGATCTCGTTGATCACCCGCGCGCCGCCAATCACGCACTGAGCGGTGCCGGCCATCGCCGCCGAGGCCCCAAGCGCTACCACCCAGACACTGGCACCGGCGGTGAAGGGCACGGCGATGCTGCCGCTGAACACCACCAGCCAGCCGATCACTGCGGCCGTGCAGGCCAGGGTGGTGTTGAAGGATTCAGTGGCCAGCCGCGATTCGCGCGGGTTGTTCTTCACCTGGTCGACGAACTGCTGGGGCGCGATGTAGCGCTTGGCTTCGCGCAAGATCACCCGCTTGGGCACAATGCTGCAGATCGGCCTGAATTCGCGCAGGGTCACGACATTGAAGTCGGCATCGATGTACACCACCCCGGCACCGGCAATCGAGGGATCGGTGTCGATGGCGGCAAACAGACGCGGCAGGTTGATCTGGCTTTCGATCCGTTGGCGGGCAAGAACCTGGGTCAGGCTGAGGTCCCTGATCACTCCGTCTAGTGGGCTGGTCACGCGGTTCATCCTTGGTCTGACGATGTGAATCTGCCTGGTAGCCATGAGCCAGCCAGGCATCGCGGCAATGCAAGCCCGGCAACCTTAACAAAGCCCTGACCGTTTGTTGCTCGCCCGCCGGTAAAAAAATCGATCTCCATAAAAGCAAAACGCCAGCTCGGTGGCTGGCGTTTTGTGGGGTTTAGCGCGGTACTACCGGCTTGCGGGTCGGCTTCTTGCCTTTGCCCTTGGCCGCATCGGCGCGCTCCTTGGCCGCCTGCTTGTTGCGGGCAAACGCCGCAGCCTTGGCCTGTTCGCGCTTGTCCCAGGCATTGCCGCCGTCGCTGCCGCGAGGAGGTAGCCCGGTGTGCTGGGTAAGGATCTTGGTTTCCTTGGCCACCTTGTGGCTGCCGGCCGGTGTCGAATTCTTGCGACGGGCACTCTGGTAGCTGTCGGTAGCCGGCTGGTGGGTCGGAATCAGCTGGTTCTTGCCCGGACCGATCAGGTCGCCACGGCCCATGCGCAGCAGAGCCTCGCGCAGCATCGGCCAGCCCTTCGGATCGTGGTAGCGCAGGAACGCCTTGTGCAGGCGGCGCTGCTCCTCGCTCTTGACGATGGTCACGCCGTCGCTCTTGTAGGTGACCTTGCGCAGCGGGTTCTTGCCCGAGTGGTACATGGCCGTGGCGGTGGCCATCGGCGACGGGTAGAACGCCTGTACCTGGTCCGCGCGAAAGCCATTGCCCTTGAGCCACAGGGCCAGGTTCATCATGTCTTCATCGGTGGTGCCCGGGTGGGCGGCGATGAAGTACGGAATCAGGTACTGCTCCTTGCCCGCTTCCTTGGAGTATTTCTCGAACATCCGCTTGAAGCGGTCGTAGGTGCCAATGCCCGGCTTCATCATCTGATTGAGCGGACCTTCCTCGGTGTGTTCCGGGGCGATCTTCAGGTAGCCGCCTACGTGGTGGGTCACCAGCTCCTTGACGTATTCCGGCGACTCGACCGCGAGGTCGTAGCGCAGGCCGGAAGCGATGAGGATCTTCTTCACCCCGGGCAAGGCACGGGCGCTGCGATACAGCTGGATCAGCGACGAATGGTCGGTGTTCAGGTTCGGACAGATGCCGGGGAACACGCAGGACGGCTTGCGGCACGCGGATTCGATTTCCGGGCTCTTGCAGGCGATGCGGTACATGTTCGCGGTCGGGCCGCCGAGGTCGGAAATGACCCCGGTAAAACCTGGAACCTTGTCGCGAATTTCTTCGATCTCGCGAATGATCGACTCTTCGGAACGGTTCTGGATGATCCGCCCTTCGTGCTCGGTGATGGAGCAGAAAGTACAACCGCCGAAGCAGCCGCGCATGATGTTCACCGAGAAACGGATCATGTCGTAGGCCGGGATCTTTTCCTTGCCATAGGCCGGGTGCGGAATGCGCTGATAAGGCATGCCGAACACGTAGTCCATTTCCTCGGTGGTCATGGGAATGGGCGGCGGGTTGAACCACACGTCCACTTCGCCATGCTTCTGCACCAGGGCGCGGGCGTTGCCCGGGTTGGTTTCCAGGTGCAGCACACGGTTGGCGTGGGCGTACAGCACCGGGTCGTTGCGCACCTTCTCCATGGACGGCAGGCGGATCACGGTCTTGTCCCGGGTCATGCGCGGGCTGGCAAGGATCTGCACCACCTTGGCTTCGCTTGGATCCTCAACCGGGCCCTTCTCCTGCTCGATGGCGCAGGCCTGGGTGTCTTGGGTGTTGACGTAGGGGTTGATGATCTTGTCGATCTTGCCCGGGCGGTCGATACGGGTGGAGTCCACTTCGTACCAGTCCTTGGGCGTGTCGCGGCGGATGAAGGCGGTGCCGCGCACGTCGGTGATGTCTTCGATCTTGTGGCCGTAGGACAGGCGCTGGGCCACTTCGACAATGGCTCGCTCGGCGTTGCCGTACAGCAGGATATCGGCGCTGGCGTCGATCAGGATCGAGTTGCGCACCCGGTCCTGCCAGTAGTCGTAGTGGGCGATGCGGCGCAGGGACGCCTCAATGCCGCCGAGAACGATGGGCACGTGCTTGTAGGCTTCCTTGCAGCGCTGGCTGTAGACCAGGCTCGCACGATCCGGGCGTTTGCCCGCCAGGCCACCGGGGGTGTAGGCGTCGTCGGAGCGGATTTTCTTGTCGGCGGTGTAGCGGTTGATCATCGAGTCCATGTTGCCGGCGGCGACACCGAAGAACAGGTTCGGCTCGCCGAGCTTCATGAAGTCGTCTTTGGACTGCCAGTTGGGCTGGGCGATGATCCCGACGCGAAAGCCCTGGGACTCCAGCAGCCGGCCGATGATCGCCATGCCGAACGACGGGTGATCGACGTAGGCATCACCGGTGACGATGATGATGTCGCAGGAATCCCAGCCGAGCTGATCCATCTCCTCCCTGCTCATGGGCAGGAATGGTGCTGGCCCGAAACATTCGGCCCAGTACTTGGGATAGTCAAATAACGGCTTGGCTGCTTGCATGTCGATGACCGGTGTTGGCTTGGATAGGGACGCGTTGATTCACAGGGAAATTCGCGGGCGCGGAATATAGCACAAAAAATAACCAATTCCGACCGTTATGGTCGGAATTCGGTGCAGCCGATTCGCCGGCGAGCCGGCTCCTACAGGCGCCGGCAGGCGGATGGCCGGCGAACGGGCGGGTTATTCGTCGTCGTCGAAGTTGTAGCTGCCCGGGGCGAGGTTCTCGAAGCGGGTGTACTTGCCGATGAACGCCAGGCGGATAAAGCCGATGGGGCCGTTCCGCTGCTTGCCGATGATGATCTCGGCAATGCCCTTGTGCTCGGTTTCCGGGTGATACACCTCGTCCCGGTAGACGAACATGATCACGTCGGCGTCCTGCTCGATCGCTCCGGATTCCCGCAAGTCGGAGTTCACCGGGCGCTTGTTGGGACGTTGTTCCAGGGAGCGGTTGAGCTGGGACAGGGCCACTACCGGGCAGTTGAACTCCTTGGCCAGGGCCTTCAGGGACCGGGAAATCTCGGAAATCTCGTTGGTCCGGTTGTCGCCGCTGGAGCCTGGAATCTGCATGAGCTGCAGGTAGTCGATCATGATCATGGCGATATCGCCGTGCTCACGCACCAGGCGCCGGGTCCGCGCACGCATCTCCGAAGGGCTGATGCCCGCGGTGTCGTCAATGAACAGCTTGCGGTCGTTGAGCAGGTTGACCGCCGAGGTCAGGCGTGGCCAGTCGTCGTCTTCCAGCTGGCCGGAACGGACCTTGGTCTGGTCGATGCGGCCCAGGGAGGAGAGCATACGCATGATCAGCGATTCACCTGGCATCTCCAGGGAGTACACCAGCACCGCCTTGTCGCTGCGCAGTACCGCGTTCTCCACCAGGTTCATGGCGAAGGTGGTCTTACCCATGGACGGACGGCCGGCGACGATGATCAAGTCGGCCGGCTGCAGGCCGCTGGTCTTCTCGTCGAGATCGGTATAGCCGGTGGACAGGCCGGTGATGGCGTTGTCCGTGTTGAACAGGGTATCGATGCGGTCGATGGCCTTGGTCAGCAGTTCGTTGACCCCCACCGGGCCGCCGGTCTTGGGCCGCGCTTCGGCGATCTGGAAGATCTGCCGCTCGGCCTCGTCGAGAATCTCTTCGGCGGTGCGCCCTTCCGGGTTGAAGGCACTGTCGGCGATCTCGGTGCTGATGCCGATCAGCTGGCGCAGGGTTGCCCGCTGGCGAACGATCTGCGCATAGGCCTTGATGTTGGCCACCGACGGAGTGTTCTTCGCCAGCTCACCCAGGTAGCCCAGGCCGCCGACCTGCGAAGTCTGGCCTTCCTTGTCCAGTTGCTCGGACAGGGTGACCACGTCGATGGGCATGTTCTGGTCGGCCAGCTTGGCGATGGCGCGGAAGATCAAACGGTGGTCATGCCGGTAGAAATCGCCGTCGGACACTTGATCCAACACGCGTTCCCAGGCGTTGTTGTCCAGCATCAGACCACCGAGCACGGCCTGTTCGGCCTCGATGGAGTGCGGCGGCACCTTCAGGGCAGCGGTTTGCAGATCGTATTGCTCGGGAGCGGAGATATCGTTCATGGCCACTTGGAATTCGGGGGATGAAAATCAGGATCAGCAGAAAGACAAAGGGCACGACCTGTAAACAGGATCGTGCCCGATGTTAACCGTCAGCCACACAAGGTGCCAGACGATTTGGTACTGCTTAAGCAGCCACCACGACAACGCGTACGGTTGCTTCAACTTCAGCGTGCAGGTGCACGGCTACGTCGAATTCACCTACGTTGCGGATGGTGCCGTTCGGCAGACGAACTTCGCTTTTTGCCACTTCAACGCCCGAGGCGGTCAGTGCATCAGCGATGTCGTGGGTGCCGATCGAACCGAACAGCTTGCCTTCGTCACCGGCGGTGGCAGTGATGGTCACTTCCAGCTCAGCCAGTTGCGCAGCGCGAGTTTCGGCAGAAGCCTTCTTCTCTGCAGCCAGTTTTTCCAGCTCGGCACGACGCGCTTCGAACGCAGCCAGGTTGGCAGCGGTAGCAGCGGTGGCTTTGCCGAAAGGCAGCAGGTAGTTACGGCCGTAACCAGCCTTAACGTTTACCTTATCGCCCAGGTTGCCCAGGTTGGCGATTTTTTCCAGCAGGATCAGTTCCATTTGGTAATAACCTCTTAACTTTTAACCTTCACCGTTCGCAGAGCCGTTATCAGCGTCTTTCGGCGCCAAACGACCGCGAAAATCAACCAGACTGTCGACAATGGCCAGGACCACGAGCAACGGATAGATCAGTTGCATGAACGGCAACAGCGTGACGTACAACCCCACCAGCCAGAACCTGGCCAGTCGCCCTTGTGCCACCAGCCCGTGAATCAGGGCCAGCCCGGCAAAAGCCAGCGGGACACTGCACATCGGCGTCAGCATGGCCAGTTGAGGTCCGAAGTTCGGCCCCACCAGCATGCACGCCAGCAGCAACATCGCTGGCCCAAGAGGGATTCTGATGGCGCGAAACTCGCGACCAAAACCACCCGGGTTATACAACACAGCCTGCCAGTAACGCCCAAGAATCAGGCTCAGCACGCTGATGGCTTGCAACAGGGCCGCTATCAGGCCGGTCAGGATCGGTGCAATCAGCGTGGCAAGACGAGCTCGCTCTTCAACCGATAGCTGCTGGTAGACCTCACCCAAGGCCATCGGCAGGATTTTTATCAATTCCTGTGACAGCGCTTCGATCTGAGGGCGGAAAGCCGCACCCAGGACTCCAGCAAACACCAACCCCATCGCTATGCTGACCAGCAGCACGCGGCTCCAGGACTCGCTTGCGCGCAAAACCAACGCAAGACTCGAAGAACCCAGCAGCACCAAAAGTGCCCGCGGGTCATCGAACGTCAGCCACCAGAGCAAAGCTGGCAGCACTCCCAGAGCGAGGACGCCAAGGGCATCCTTCAATCCGCGCCGCAGAAGCACCAGGCTCCCGGCGGCAGCACCCAACCAATACAACAACGGCAATGCCGAACAGCCAGCCACTACCAGAGTGGCCTGCATACGACCGCGCATGATGAACTCAGCTAAGGCGCGCATGCATTCAATCCCTTACTACTTGTCGACTGCCCGATCTCAGCGGCCGTGGCTGTCGGTGTAGGCCAGCAGGGCCAGGAAGCGGGCGCGCTTGATAGCGGTGGCCAGCTGACGCTGATAACGAGCTTTGGTACCGGTGATGCGGCTTGGAACGATTTTG